>Ga0207428_10000174_pt1 | contig 89762 bp, 73 predicted proteins | sample RhiMethybrSRZTD1_FD_187600 | JGI IMG/M metagenome (GOLD analysis project Ga0207428, IMG submission 187600) | Populus rhizosphere microbial communities from Tennessee, USA - Rhizosphere MetaG P. TD hybrid SRZTD1 (SPAdes) (version 3) | ecosystem: Host-associated > Plants > Roots > Rhizosphere >... | reverse complement strand
CCCGTCGTTGCGCAGCGACTCGCTCATCAGGGTGAGCTTGCTCTGGTGGTCGCCCGTCACGGGGATGCAGGTGGGATGGATCTGCGTGTAGCAGGGGTTCGCGAAGTAGGCGCCCTTCTTGTAGGCCCGCCAGATCGCGGTCGCGTTGCAGCCCTTGGCGTAGGTGGCGAGGTAGAAGACGTTCCCGTAGCCGCCGGTGGCGAGGATGACGTCGTCGGCCACGTGGGACTCGATCTTGCCCGTGACCATGTCTCGGACCACGATGCCGCGCGCGCGGCCCTCGATCACCACCAGCTCCAGCATCTCGTGGCGCGAGTACATCGCGACCTTGCCCAGGCCGATCTGCTTCTCCAGGGCCTGGTAGGCGCCGAGCAGGAGCTGCTGTCCCGTCTGGCCGCGCGCGTAGAACGTGCGCGAGACCTGCGCTCCGCCGAAGGAGCGGTTGTCCAGCGTCCCTCCGTACTCGCGGGCGAAGGGGACGCCCTGGGCCACGCACTGGTCGATGATGTTCACGCTGATCTGGGCCAGGCGGTAGACGTTGGCCTCGCGGGCGCGGAAGTCGCCGCCTTTCACCGTGTCGTAGAAGAGGCGGTAGATGCTGTCGCCGTCGTTCTGGTAGTTCTTGGCCGCGTTGATCCCGCCCTGGGCGGCGATGGAGTGCGCGCGCCGCGGGCTGTCCTGGTAGCAGAAGCACTTCACGTTGTAGCCGAGCTGGGCCAGGGTGGCGGCGGCGGCGCCGCCGGCCAGGCCGGAGCCGACCACGATCACGCTGTACTTCCGCTTGTTCGCGGGATTGACCAGCTTCATGTCGAAGCGGTGCTGGTCCCACTTCTTTTCGATCGGTCCCGCCGGAACCTTCGATTCGAGCGTCATCAGCGTCGCGCTCCCGCGTGCTCGGCCGTGCGCATCCCCGAGTCCCTCTGCTCGTGCACGAAGCCGGTGAGCACCGCCACCGGGAACGAGATGTTGCCGGCCAGGATGACGAGGGTGACCAGGGCCGCGAACGCGTAGCGCAGGTGGTCGTAGCGGGGATGGCTCAGGCCGAGGGTCTGCATGAAGCTCCAGGCGCCGTGATAGAGGTGGAGGCCGAGGGCGAGCATGGCCAGGACGTAGAAGCCGGAGACGAGAGGGTTCTGGAAGCCGGTCACGAAGTTGTGGTACGCGTCGCCGGGCACGAACTGCGGGTGCACGGCGTGGACCCCGATCGTGAAGTGGAGCAGGTGATAGACGATGAAGAGAAGCAGGATCACGCCGCTCCAGCGCATCGTGCGCGAGGCGTAGGTCGACTCGCGCCGCTCGGTCTCGCGGTAGCCCACCGGGCGGGCCGCGTTGTTCATGAGGGTCAGGCGCCAGGCCGACCAGATGTGCAGGCCCACCGCGACCAGGAGGCCGGCGCGCGCGATCCACAGCGCCATGCCGTGGCCGAGCTCACGCAGGAGTTCGGCGTAGTGGTTGAACACCTCCGGCCCCAGGTACACCTGCAGGTTCCCGATCATGTGGCCGATCACGAACCCGAAGAGGACGATCCCCGTCAGGGCCATCACGATCTTGAGGCCGACGGAGGACCGGAAGAAGGATTGCGCGTGCGCGGGAGTCATGATCGAGAGTTCCTTCCTCGCTTTGTTGCTTACTGGCTGCTTGCTTGCTCACCGTCTTACCAAGCCAGGGGGGGCACTCACGCACCATCGGGGCGGGCGTTCGCGTCCCCCCCTGGAACCCCCCTCGCACGTCGCCGCTGCTGCGCAGCGCCGCCGTGCTCTACGTGCCAGCTGCCAACTGCACCCGTAATCTTATCCGGGTCAGGGGATTCTGCGCAGCGCCGGGACCGCCCAGCAATGGGACCTTGGTCTCACCTCGGTCAGGAGCCGGTGGCCTGGGCGAGGTCGCGGGGGGAGACGTGGGGGCGCGTGCGGAGGAGCTGGCGAAGCAGCACGCTCTGGAACGTGGGCTCCTTGTAGATGCCGTGGTGATCGGCGCTGCCGATGAAGGCGCGCACCACCTCGGGGTAGCCCGAGCCCGACTCCGAGTCGTCGGCGCCGGGGAGGTGCGAGCCGAGCACGCTCGCGCGCGTCACGCGTCCGTCGCCCGCCTCGAACATGCAGTCCGCCTCGTGCCGGTTCAGCGGCTCGAAGCGCGGGAACGCGCCCTTCTTCTCGGGCACGATGCACCGGGCGAGGGTCGGCATGCAGTCGCCACCGATGGTCGTGACCCGGACCGGGCACGGCGTTCCCGGCACCGCGGCCAGCACGCGGTGGAAGTCGCGGGCCCGGCCGAGGACCGCGGCCAGGAACTCGTCGTAGCCCACGCGATCGCGGTCGTCCTCCATCCCGCTCAGCCGGCGGATCGACGTGGAGCCGAACGGCCCCCAGCCGAAGCGCTCCCAGGTGGCGATGTCGTGGAGGTCGGCGTCGATCTCCTTGCACTCGGCGTCGAGCAGCGCGGGCGCGCCCTTGGGCGGGAGGATCTGGTAGACGGACGGCATGCGCGCGATCACGGAAGCGGCCAGCGTCGTGTAGGAGAGGCCCACGCGGTTGCCGTAGAGCATCGCCTCCAGCGAATGGATGCTGCCCGCGTTCGGCACCGCCACCAGCACCATGCTGTTGATGCGGCGGGCGCCGGCCCAGGTGACGGGCTGGCCCGGCTGCGGCTCCGCGGTGCCGTAGCGCAGGTAATACCGCGCAATGAGGCCGCCCATGCTGTGGCCGACGATGTTGAAGCGCGTGTTGCGGTCGCCGCGGGCGTCGGCCAGCGCCTCCAGCGTCTCGTCCAGGCGGCGCACGGACTCCACGAGGTCGCGCCTCCAGTCGAAGGCGAAGACGTGGTGGACCATGCCCTTGCCGCCCGTCTTCTTGGCGGGCTCGAACCCCGCGGCCTCCAGCAGCTCCAGGAGGTCGTAGTACTCGGTGAACCCGAACATCCGCGGCAGGCGGTGCTCGGTGCCCAGCAGCGATCCCGGCCGCAGGTCGTCACGGCTCTCGCCGAGGGGGAGCACGAAGGGAAGGCTCAGGTTGTATTGGCCCACCGCGTTGCGGAGGTTGAGCCAGACCCGCGTCTCGTCCGGGCGGGCCAGACCGCTCCCCATGATGCCGGGGATGACCACGGCCGGGGGCACGTCGCCATCCGCGTGTCCCGCCCGGCGGATCAGGCGGGGATCGACGAGGCGACGCCGCCCGAAAAGCGCGTTGAGCAGCACCATCCCCGCGCCCGCGGCCAGCATGCCCGCCAGGAAAGGCACGCGCCAGGGCGGCCGGACTGCCGCCCGCTTCCTCTTCATGTTGAGATGATAGCCGCCTCCGCGGCCGCCCCTGCTCGGGGACGCGATGGATCCTCTAGTGGAGGTCGTCGCGGCGGCGGGAGGGCGCTTCGGCGCCGGCGCTCACCGCCATCAGGGCCGGAATCTCGACGATGCGGACGGGCAGCGCGTCGGAGAGCGTGCGCCGCAGGAGGGGCATGGCCACGTTGAACACGGGAATGCCGCTGCTCGTCCGGCCTTCGGCCGCGCCGCGATGGGCGTGGCCGTGGAAGGCCACCGTCACCTGGTAGCGGTTCAGGGGCTCCTCGAGGCGGCTCGATCCGAGGAAAGGGAAGATCTCGCGCGGCTCGCCTTCGACGGTGGCCTCGACGGGCGCGTAGTGGAGAAGGGCCACGCGTTGCGGGGTGCGCAGGCGGGCCAGGGCGCGCTCGAGCTTGAGGGCCTCGGCCACCGCTTCGTGCACGAAGGCCTTGGTGGCGGCCTCACCCCAGGGCTCGAGCGTCCGGCGGCCGAACCCGCCGCAGAACCCCTTCACTCCCGCGAAGCCGACGCCCTCCACTTCGACGCTGTCCCCGTCGAGGATCTGCACGCCCGCCTCGGAGAGGATCTTCACGACCTCGGCGTCCTGCCCCGATTCGCAGTCGTGGTTGCCCAGCACGGCGAGGATCGGGATCTTCACCCCGGTGAGCTCGCGCGCGAGGACGCGCGCCTCCTCGGGCAGCCCGTAGTCGGTGAGGTCCCCGCCCAGGAGGAGCACGTCGGCCTGCGACGCCGCCTCCGTGAAGATCGGAGCCAGGGTTCCCGCCGAATTGCGCGTGCAGTGCACGTCCGCGACCGCGGCCAGCCGGACCGTCTCGCGCTGTGAGCTCATTGCGGGGGCTTCGTCTCCTTCTTGTCCTCGTCGATGGCGCGCGTCCAATGCGCGATGTCGGCGGGGGTCATCTTGATGCCGGGCTCCAGGCGCGCGTCGCGATATCCCCAGGGCCCGATGTCGACGAGGTACTGGGCCCGCGAGATCAGCGTACCGCGGCACGTCTTGTCCGCGGGGGCGGCCTCCGCCGTCTCCGCCTGCAGCCGGCGCACGAGGTCGTCCAGCACCCGGCGCGGCACCTTTCCCCGCTCCGTCGGATAGATGAATCCGAAGAGGACGAGATGGCACAGCAGCACGCGCCAATGGGGGCCGAAGCGGCGCAGGAGGCGGTCCCAGTCCAGGTCCGCGCCCTTCGCGCGGATCAGGTGGGCTACGTCATTCCCGTCGTAACGTTCGCGCTCCATGATGAAGCCCTTCGACCAGATGATCTCCTCGGCCGGACAGAGCCGCACCGGCACTCCGAGCACGGTCTCGGGCACGCTGTGCTCGAACCACTCGTCGTCCACGACCGCGATCCCGCTGCCCGAGCTGTAGATCACGTCGATGAAGTCCGCGGTGCCGGGGTTGTAGGCCTTGGCCAGCCAGTGGGGGAATGTCTTCTCCACCTGGCCGCCCAGGCGATCGAGAACGGCCAGGATAGGATCGACGTCCTTCTGCCGGCAGAAGATGTCGAAGTCCTTGGTGTGCCTCTCGATGCCCGTGTAGCGCGCGAACGCGTAGGCGCCGCCCACGAGGTAATCACACTTCGCCTCGCCCAGCGCCACCATGCAGGCGCGGTAGAACGCGAAGGTCGCGGGGTCGAGATGCTCGGGCCGCGCGGCCGATGCCGGGTCCGGCGTGCGGAATTCCATTGAAGTCATCTTAGCTGACAGTTGGCTCATATGATGCTTCATTGCCTATAATTAAGTCGGATCCGGATGAAGGCCAGCGTGTTCCTCAACGCGGCCGCCGGCCTTCGCCCGGGACCCGTCCAGGCCGAGGCCGCGCGCGTGCGCGATCTCTTTGCGGCCGTCGGTGTGGAGGCGGAAGTCCGGCAGGTGCCCGGCCCCGATCTCCTGGCCGCCGTCCGTGAAGCCGCCGCCTCCGACGCCGACGTCGTCGTGATGGGAGGCGGCGACGGCACGATCAGCGCGGGGGCGGGCGGCCTCGCGGATACCGGGAAGCCCATGGGCGTCCTGCCCCTGGGCACGCTGAACCACTTCGCGCGCGACCTCTGCATTCCGGGCGAGATCGAAGACGCCGTGCGCAACGTCGCCGAGGGCATCGTGCGCGAGGTGGACGTCGGCGAGGCGAACGGGCGCGTATTCGTGAACAACTCCTCGATCGGCCTCTATCCGGCCGCGGTCTCGCTGCGCGACGCCTGGATGGAGCGGCAGAGCACGCACAAGTGGGTGGCCATGGCACGGGCCGCCCTCGCCACCCTGCGCGAGTTTCCGGTCGTGCGCGTGACCCTGCGCGTGCCGGAAGGAGGCGTGAACCTGACGACGCCGATGGTCTTCATCGGCAACAACCGCTACGACACCAGGCTGTTCTCGCTGGGGAAGCGTCCCGCCCTCGATGAGGGCGCGCTCTGGGTCTACCTGGCCCGTGACGCCGGACGCTTCCGTTTCGTCCGCCTGGCCCTGCGCGCGCTCGTGGGCCGCCTGGACGACAGCCGCGACTTCCAGGGGCTCGCGCTCGAGCAGATGGTCGTCGAGGACCGCCGCCGGCGGCTCTTGCGCGTGGCCTTCGACGGCGAGGTCGGCCACGTCGCCCCGCCTCTCCGCTATCGCATACGGCCGCGCGCGCTGCGCGTCATCGTCCCCCGCGAGCCATGCGCACCCTAGCCCACATCTCGGACCTGCACTTCGGGAAGGAGGACCCGCCGGTCGCGGACGCCCTCCTGGCCGAGCTGCGGGAGCGCGCACCCGGGCTTGTCGCCGTGAGCGGAGACGTCACGCAGCGCGCGCGCGCGCGGGAGTTCCGCGCCGCCCGGGCCTTCCTCGACCGCCTGCCCGGCGTCGTGCTCGTCGTGCCCGGCAACCACGACGTCCCCCTCTGGGACGTCGTCTCGCGGTTCGCCCGGCCCTTGCGCAACTACCGGCGGTACCTCACGCCCGAGCTGGCGCCTTTCTTTCATCAAGAGGACCTGGCCGTGATGGGCGTGAACACCGCCCGTTCCTGGACGTTCAAGAACGGCCGCATCTCCTGGCGGCAGATCGAGCAGATCCGTGAGCGGTTCGCGCCTCTCCCCGAGCGCGTCTTCAAGGTGCTGGTGACGCACCATCCGTTCGTGCCCTCGCCCGGCGATCCCGATCCCGCGGTGGTCGGTCGAGGCCTCCATGCGCTGCAGGCGGCGGAGGCGGCCGGAGTGGACCTCCTGCTCGCGGGGCACCTGCATCTCGGGTTCTCGGGAGACGTGCGCGCGCATCACCTCTCGATCCGGCGCTCGATGCTCGTGGCCCAGGCGGGCACGGCCATCTCGCTGCGCACGCGCGGCGAGCCCAACACCTACAACTGGATCACCTTCGAGCCCCCGCACCTCGTCATCGAGGTGCGGGGCTGGGGGGCGGGCGCCTTCTCGACCCTCGCCGTGACGCGCTGGCGCAAGCGCGACACGGAGTGGGAGAAGGAGTCGCCCTAGCGCGAGGACTGCGGGCCGCCCAGCACACGGTCGAGGTTGAAGGCGGCGCTGATGAGCCCGAGGTGCGTGAAGGCCTGCGGGAAGTTCCCGAGGTGCTCGCCGGTGGGCCCCGTCTCCTCCGAATAGAGGCCCAGGTGGTTCGCATAGCCCAGCATCTGCTCGAAGATGAGGCGCGCGTCACGCACCCGGCCGGGACTCGTCCGTCCTGCGGACTTCACCAGGGCCTCCACCAGCCAGAAGGTGCAGATGTTGAAGGTCCCCTCGTCGCCCTGGATCCCGTCCGGCGCGTGCTTCCGGTCGTAGCGGTACACGAGGCTGTTGGAGACGAGGCCGCCGTGTGAAGGCGAGCGGTTGATGGCATCCAGGGTCGAGAGCGTGCGCGGGTCGGTGGGGGAGACGAAGAAGACGAGCGGCATCATCAGGGCCGAGGCGTCGAGGCTGTCGCTCCCGTAGGACTGGACGAAGGCCTTGCGCTTCGCGCTCCAGCCCTTCTTCATGATGTCGGCGTAGATCTCGTCGCGCACCTTCATCCAGCGCGCCCAGTCGGAAGGGAAGGAGCGTTTCTGCATGAGGCGCAGGGCTCGGTCTACCGCCACCCAGCACATCAGCTTCGAGTAGACGAACGACCGCCGTCCGCCCCGGACCTCCCAGATGCCCTCGTCCGTCTTCTTCCAGTGGTCGCACACCCAGTTCGTGAGGCGCCGCAGGTACTGCCACAGCGCGTCCGAGATGGGGCTGCCGTATTTGTTGTACAGGTACACCGAGTCCATCAGCTCGCCGTAGATGTCGAGCTGGAGCTGCTGGACAGCGCCGTTGCCGATGCGCACGGGCCGCGAGCCCTTGTAGCCCTCGAGGTGGGCGAGCGTTTTCTCGTTGTGCACGGGACGCCCGTCCACCGCGTACATGATCTGGAGCGAGCCGTCGGGGCCGAGCTCACGGCAGCGTTCGCTGAGCCACTCCATGAAGTGGCCCGCTTCCTCCACGAAGCCGATGCGCATGAACGCGTACATGGTGAAGGCGGCATCGCGGATCCAGGTGTAGCGGTAGTCCCAGTTGCGCTGGCCGCCCAGGTCCTCGGGAAGGCCGCAGGTCACGGCGGCCACCATGGCCCCGCTCGGCTCGTAGGTGAGGAGCTTCAGGGCCAGCGCGGAGCGATGCACCATCTCGCGCCAGCGGCCGAAATAGGTGCAGCCGGACAGCCAGCGCCGCCAGTACTCGACGGTCGATTCGAACAGGCCTTGCGCCTCGGCGTCGGCGACGCAGCCCGACCCGCCGCCGGGGCCGTCCGCGGGCCGGAGCACGAAGCTGACCCCCTCTCCCTCCTTGAGCGTGAACTCCGACGTCACCGACCCGTCGTCGAGGTGGATCGGGGCCTCGGTGGAGAGCTCGAGGGTGAGGCGCTTGCTCCGGAAGCGCACGCATCCCTTCGCCCGCCCGACCTTGTGCGTCGCGCGCGCGTAGTCGAAGGCGGGCCGGCAGACGGCGCGGAACTTCATGGTGCCGCGCGAGACGGTCACGCGGCGGATGAGCCATTCGTAGCCGGGATCGCCCTTGCGGACGCCGACGGGCATGAAGTCCGTGATCTGGCCGACCCCGTCCGTCGAGAAGAACCGGGTCACCAGCACGTTGGTGTCGGGCCAGTAGAACTGCTTCTTCGCCGTGTGCTCGGTGGCGGGCGCGATCGAGAAGGAGCCGCCCTTCTTGTCGTCCAGGATGGCCGCGAAGACGCTCGGGGAGTCGAAGGCGGGGAAGCAGTACCAGTCGATCGACCCGTTCATGCCGACGAGGGCCGCCGTCCGCATGTTGCCGATGACGCCGTAGTTCTCGATGGGCTGGTAGGCCACTGTCTCGATTCTAGGGTGTCGGCCTCGTTGACAGCGCCTTCGGCCCGCCGATACCGTACGCGATCGTGCCGGGGCACTATCTCTCGTCGGAAGCGCTGGCCCTGAGCACTTTCCGGCTGGCGCTGGCCCTGGCCGCGCTGCTCGCCTTCGCCCTCCTCGCCCGCTGGCCCCGGCCGCGCCTGGCCCTCGGCGTCGTCCTCGCCATGCACGTGGCCGCCTGGCTCGTCTACCGGGCCCCCCTCCAGCGTCCGTACGGCCTGGGCGAGGGCAGCGACCGCACGTTCAACGTCGGCATGGCCGCGTCGGTGGCGGCCGGCCACTCGCCCTTCGAGCACACCCAGGTGCGGCACGGCAGTCCCGAGCCCCTTTGGAATGCGCTCGTCGGCAACGTCGCCCGCGGGCATCCCGAACGTGTGCCGGCTGTGTACGAGGCCCTGACTCCCATCGCGCTGATCGCCGTGGGCCTGGCCACGTTCGTCTGGCTTCGCCGCCGCGATGGCTCTCCGGACGAGGCCTGGGACGGAGTCGTCGCCGCGTTCACGGTCCTGAGCTTGTCCTCGCTGGCCATGAGCCCGCGTCCGCCCGTCCCTCCGTTCTGGGTCGCCAACTTCATGTACAAGCCGAACCACGGGCTCGCGTATGCGTTCGCGGCCGCGGCCATCGGGCTCTCCGCCGGCCGCGATCGAGCCTGGCCGCGGGCGCTCGCTCTCTCCGTGCTGGCCTGGGTTTCGCTGGTGGCCTGGGCCTACGTCGTGGTCGGCCTCGTGGCCGGCGTCCTCCTGCGTCCCGCGCCGGAGCGGCGGTGGCGGCCGATGATCGGGAGCTTCGCGATCTCCGTCCTTGCCGCCGCCCCGTACGTCGTCCATCTGACGCGGGACTATGCGCCGACGGGGCAGTCCGCGACGGCGCGCCACATGTGGACGGATCCCAACGCCCTGCTGCTGGCCGTGCCGAACTGGTCGACCATCGATCTCGGGCCGCTGCTCACGCTTGGCCTGGCGGGACTCTGGCTCGCGCGCCGCCGCACGACGCCGTTGGAGGCGTCGATCTTCGGCATGGGGCTGGCGGGCTGGGCGATCTGGCTCTTTTCCGTCCCGCTCGCCTTCGTGGGTATCTCGCCGGAGCCGGATGAGATGCACTACTTCCTGCGTTACGTGATGAGCCTCGCCGCCGCGTTTGCGCTGGCCGCGGCCGCACGGGCGACCGCCACCGCTTCACCCCGGCTCGCGGGCGGCCGCGCACACCTGCTCCTGATGTCGGCGTGCCTGCCCCTTGCCTTTCCCGTGTACCACGATCCGCCGACGATGGACCGCTACTACGCGGAGAGCCTGCGACCGATCCCGCCCAAGATCGAGGCCTACGCGGAATGGATCCGCAGCCGCACCCCGCCGGACGTCGTCTTCGCCGCGGGCAAGTCCGCCGCCATGTGGATCCCGGCTCTCACCGGGCGGCGCGTGCTTCTCGCGGAAGCGGGCAAGCTGCTGCCCGGCGACCATGCGGAGCGGAAAGCGGTCGAGCGCACGCTCCTCCTCTCCTCCGATGCGACCGAGGCCCGTGCCGCCGCCGCGCGGTACGGCGTGACGCACCTGGCCATCGACGAGGAGCTGATGCACGAGTACGGCGCCGAGAGCTTCGCCTCTCTCGCCGTCCAGCCCTGGCATCGCACCGTCTTCGCGAACACGGCGGCCCGGATCGTCGAGCTGCGCTGGTGACCACGCGCCGGCTCGCCGTCTTCCTGATCGCGACGTTCCTCGGCGTGCAGGCCCTCGTGCTGCTCGGGCTGCGCGGCCGCTACGAGGATTCTGGCCTGCTGCCCATCGCCTGGTTCGCGGAGGGGCGGCAGGGCCGGGATTCCTGGGACCCGATGGCGCAGGCGTATCTCCACGCGACGACTCCCCACCGCATGGAGCGGCCGTTCTATTGGCGCACCGCCTTCAACCGGCAGGTCCTGCGCAAGGGATTCCAGTACCCGCCCACGGCCCTGCTCGTCGTGTCCACCCTGGACGGCGTGCTGGGGGCGCGCTGGCCGGACGCGCTCCGCTGGATCACGTGGGCGATGGTGCCGGCGACGGCCGCGCTCGTCTGGCGGCTGCACGGCCGGTTGCGCCCGCCCATCGGGCTCGCTCCGAGCGATCGGGCGCTGGGTGCGCTCGTCGCGCTCTTCGCGACGCTGACGTTCTATCCGGTGATGCGTGCCTATGCGAACGGGCAGATGCAGACGTGGCTCAACGCGCTGTTCGCGGCGGCGGTCTGGTGCTGGGCCGGCGGCCGGCGCCGAGGAGCGGGCGTGCTCCTGGCCCTGAGCTGTGCGGTCAAGCCGCAGCTCGGGGTGTTCCTGCTCTGGGGCCTGATCCGCCGGCAGTGGGGCTTCCTGGCCGCCTTCGCGATCACCGGCCTCGCCGTGCTCGGGCTGTCCGTCGTCCTCTACGGCTGGGGCCCGCACGTCGAATATCTCGGCATGCTCCGTTTCCTGGGCGAGCGGGGCGAGGCCTTCTTTCCCAACCAATCCGTGAACGGGCTCCTGAACCGCGCGTTGTTCAACGGAGACATCCTCTTCTGGAAGCAGCCCTGGGTCGACCACTTCCCGCCCTACGACGCGCGCATCTTCTGGGCCACGGCAGCGAGCTCCGTCGTGATCCTCGGGCTCGCCCTCGTGCCTCCGCGTGAGGGGCCGGCGGGCGGCGGTCTCGCCGATTTCGCCCTCATGGGACTCGCCGCCACCATGGCCTCGCCGATCGCGTGGGAGCACCATTACGGCGTGGCGCTGCCCATCTTCGTGGTCGCGGAGCGCGTGGTCAGCGGGCGCGCCGCGCGTCTCGCCCTGGCCGCGTCCTACGTGCTCGTGGCGAGCTGCTTCTGGATCACCAAGGCCCTGGCCGCGTCGCGCCTGAACGTCCTCGAGTCATACCTCTTCTTCGGCGCAATCATCCTGTTCGTATTGCTCGTGCGCGGCCGGTCACAGGCGACGTCCATACACGTGGCCGATCGCTCCCGGCTGGCGATGCCGAACACCTGGGTCCGCCTCCAGTAACATTCGCGACATCATGGGCGAAGTGGGCGTACCTCCTGCGGCAGAGGGCCCGGCCCGGTTGCGGGGGGACGGTCGCTACGTCCGCACCGCACTCCTCGCCGCGATCTTGATACTGGCTTCCCTCGTTCGCTTCTGGGGGCTTCCTTTCGGGCTCCCGCACACCGAAACCCGTCCCGACGAGTCCGTGATCGTGGGCCTGGCCGAGCAGTTCTGGTCGGGCGACCTCAACCCGCGCTTCTTCCGCTACCCGACGCTGCAGATGTACCTGACCGCGGTGGCCTTCGGGGCGGACTACGCTCAGGGTCGCTGGCGCGGGGACTACGCGTCGCCGTCGGACTTCCGCGAGGCCATGATCGAAGACCCTCCGCGCTTTCACTTGATCGGGCGCGTACTGACGGCACTCTTCGGGATCCTCACCGTGATCGTCGTCTACCGGCTCGCGGGCGCGGCGCTGGGGCGGGACACCGGGCTCGTGGCCGCGTTCTTCCTGAGCCTCACGTACCTCCATGTGCGTGATTCCCATTTCGCGACCACCGACGTGCCGCTCACGTTCTTCCTGACCCTGTCCGTGTGGTTCGTCTGGCGGTCCTACGTCCGCGGGCGCGCCGCCGACCATGCCCTGGCCGGCGTGGCCGCGGGCCTGGCCATGGCGACGAAGTACCTCGGGCTGCTGGTGGCTTTCCCGCTGCTGGCCGCGCATCTCCTGCGGCCCCGGCCTGCAGGCCGGTCCGCGATCACTCCCTCCGAGCTACGCAAGGTGCTGCTCTTCGGTGCGTGCCTCGTCCTCGCCTTCCTCGCGGCGACGCCCTTCGCGCTGCCGGAGTGGCGAATGCTCGTGCGCGACCTGCACACGGACTGGGACTACGCCCGACGCGGCTACTGGATGGTCTTCGGCCGTGCCTGGTCGCTCCATCCACGTCTGTCCCTGTGGTACGGGATGGGCCCTCCGCAGCTCGTGGCCGGCGCCGTGGGCCTGGGCCTCTTCGCCGTGCGCCGTCCGCGCGAAGCGATGGTCGTGCTCACCCTTCCCGTCGCCTACGCCGTGCTGACCGCGCGCGACCGCCTCGTCTTCGTGCGATACGCGATGCCGCTGGTCCCCTTCCTGTGCATGGGAGCGGCCCTGGCCGTGACCTCGCTGGCGGACCGGATCGCACGCCACTGGCCGCGATCACGAGCCATCGTCCTGCTCGGGCTGGGGGCGCTGACCGTCGTGGGTCCCTCCGCGTCCAGCGTCTGGAAGCTGGACCGGTTGCTGACGCGCGCCGATACGCGGGTCCTGATCCGCGGATGGATCGAGGCTCACATCGCGCCCAGCCAGGGTCTGTATCAATCCGCGGATCGATGGAGCTCCGTCCAGCTGCCTCTCTCCCCCGGAGCCATCTTCAGCCGATACCCGGGCCAGGAGAACGCGGAAAGGCGCCGCGTGCTGCTGCGGCAGGCCGAGAGACGCGGCGGGCTCGGGTACGACGATTGGTCCTGGGGGGGCGCGCGGTTCAAGCGCAACGGCGAGCCGACGACGGACCTTCCCGGGTTCATCCTGGTTCCGCGCTCGCCGCTGGTGGCGTATAGCGGAGCGCCGGAGGACCTGGCCGCCTTGCTCGCCGCCCGCTACGCCCCGACTCGTTCGTTCGTCTTCAACGTCTGGGATCCGCGCCAGGTCTTCGACCAGCAGGACGCCTTCTACCTGCCGCTCGGCGGCCTGCAGGGGGTCGAGCGTCCCGGGCCGAACTTCCAGTTGTACGCGTTGCGGCCGTCTCCCGCTCCACCCGCGGCGTCCTCCGACTAGTTCCCGGGCGGCTCGAGTGTCACGTCGACGTTCCCCTGAGCGGCCCGCCAATGGGCGCCGAAACCACTCTCGGGAACGACCGAAAAGGCATGGGGGCCCGGGCGGAGCCGGAACCAGATCTCCTGCGTCGCCTCCGCGTATTCGTGCGCGCCTCCCGGCCGGTCCACGGGGCCGTGGACCATGTTCCCGGAATCGACGTGAACGACGAAGTCCGCGGGGCCGGCCGCTTGGACACAAAGCACCCACGCCAGGCCCCCTTCCGCATCCGGCAGCCGGAAGGTCTCGCCGGGGGCGACGGGTCTCCCCGGCACACCGGTCTCGCAGAGCCGGTGCGAGAGGGCCGTGGGCTCGAGAACACGCTCCGTCTCGAGGTAGCGCTCGAAATCGGCGGGGGAGAGATCGAAGAGCAGGAAGGTGTGATCGAAGTGGGCCACGGGATCCACGTTCTCGCGGACCCAGCGGTAGCGCTCGAAACGGAGATTGCCGGCGGCGTGGTAATGCCGGAGGAGGTTCTGGCCCGGGAGGACGTGAGGCGGATCCAAACGATCGCGGCCGATGCCCGCGCGTGCCAGGTACAGGTCCGCCCGGTCTTCGTTCTGGCGCCAGTCGATGTTGGAGTGCGTGATCCAGCGGAAGACGCGCCTCTTCGGCTGCACGGCGACGTTGGTGAAGGAGATGTGGTTCCCGACGTAGGCGGCGTTCTCGAGGAGCGACACGACGACGGCCAGGGCTCCGATCCACCTCCATACCGGACGGTCGGCGAGGGTGGACAGTCCCGCCGCGGCCATGATGTAGCCGAGAGGGACGCACATGAGGACGAAGCGATAGCCGATCTGGGCGTGGAAGAGGAGCGAGAAGTAGGCGAGGAGAAGCGCGAGGTTGGCGGCCAGGAATTGGAGGGGAGGAGACCGGCGCAACAGGCCTCTCCGGATCGCCAGCACACCCCCGACACACTCCGCGGCCAGGATCAAGACCGGCGTCTTCATCAGCCAGAGGAGCCCGAAGTAGTACCAGACGCCGCGAGGGTATTGGCTCCCGAGCATGACGACGCGCCATTTGAGGTTGCGCTCGCGCGCGAGGCTGAGATCGATGCCGGTCAGGAAATCGGCAGGGAAGGGCAGGCGGAGGTCAGGCCAGTGCCCGGCCAGCCGCGTGAAGGGAGCACTGTCCCAGCGCAGATCGGCCATATGCGCTCCGACACCCACGAAGAGATAGGCGGCGGCGATCGTGACCGTCGCCACCGCGCCGGCCACGAAGAGGCCGGCGGCCGTGCGGCGCACGAAGTCGTCCTGCCGCCACTCCTCGTGCACGGCGATCAGCGCGAGGGCCACGGCCGGGACCAGCAGCACGGCGGAGAACTTGGTGGCGAAGGCCATCCCGAGGGCGACGCCGAGGGCGGAGCCCCGCCGCGGCGACGGCCGGGAGGCGAACGTAAAGGCCGCGATCAGGGCCAGGAAATGGAAGAGGGCGAAGGCCACGTCCACGGTGGCCAGGCTCGCATGGGCGATCAGGTTCGGGTCGAGCGCGCAGGCGATGGTGGCGAGGTGGGCGGCACGCAGGCTCACCCACGCCCGCGCGGCCAGGAACACGGCGGCCAGCAGGGCCACGAACAGCATCGCCGTTGGCAGCCGGGACGCGAACCGGAGCAGGCAACCGCGCCGGGGTTCCTCGATGCCCGCAACGGCGCGCCGGGCGGCGCGCCGCGCCGCGATGTTCAGCATCGAGATGGGAGACTTGGACTCGAAGTATTCGTTGCTGCGGCGCTCGGTGACCCGCTCCAGCAGGAGCCGCCGCGACCATTCGAGGTGGACCGGCTCATCGGGCGTCTCCGACGCGCGCCAAGCCGAAGCGAGCGTGGCGCCGAGGCCGAAGGCGACGGCCAGCGCCGTCACTCCGCGGAGGGGCACGCCCTTTCGCGCGCCGGAGTCGGGTTCTCGCCAGCGCGCGAGCGCGTCCTGGATCTGCCGCTGCGCCGCGGCGACGATCGCCCCCGCGTCTTCGCCTGGCGATCGCTCGATCGGCGCTCCTATGAACACGCGCACGCGGGTGCCGAAAGGGGCGGGACGCAGCCCGTGCTCGAGAAGGCGCCAGGAGCTGTCGATCGCGACCGGCACCACGGGCGCGTCCGGCACCGCCGCCATCAACGCGAACGTCCCCTGGGGCCGGAACGGGCCGAGCACGCCTCCGCGGGCGCGGGTGCCCTCGGGGAAGATGACGGCGGAGACGCCGCGTCCGCCCACTTCCTCGACGCCGAGCTTGCGGATGGCCTCGACGGCCTCCGCGCGATCGCCGCGGTCGATGAGCGCGTTCCCCCCGCGCCGGAGGTTGTACGAGATGCTCGGGATCCAGCGGCGGGCCAGCTCCCGCTTGGACACGAACTTCAGGTAGTGCGGCGCGAGGATCGCGCCCAGGATCGGGATGTCGAACATGCTCTGGTGGTTCGACACGAAGAGCGCCGGCCGTCCCGGCTCCAGGCCGCCCGCCCGCTCCACGGCGAAGCGCGTCCCGCACAGACGCAGGGCCGCCACGAGCGACTTCTGGAGCCCGTTGACCACGATCTCGTGCGGGCGGCGGCCGAGCGCGCGCGCCGGACGCTGCAGGACATCGAAGACGAGCAGGACGAGGCCGAACGCGACGAGGAACGGAACGGTGAAGGCCCAGTCCAGGGCACGACGAAGGAAGGCTATTACTTTATCCCCGCGACATGCCTCAGCACGTCATGCCGCGTCACGATCCCCACGAACGTGCCGTCTTCGCGCACCAGCGCGGCCGGGGTCTCACGCGAGAGGAGAGCGGTCACGCGGTCCACCGGCGCCCCCTTGTCGATGACGGGGAAGGGCGCCTGCATGACGTCGGAGACGGGGTGATCGAGCACCTTCGCGTCGGCAAGCGCGCGCGCCATCAGCGGCCCCTCGCTGAGCGAGCCCACGCACTCCTTGGCCTCCACCACCGGGATCTGCGAGACGTTGTACGTGCCCATGAGGTTCAGGGCCTGGCGCACGCTGGCCCCGGGAGCCACGGACACGAGCGGGGGAACGTCGTTGCGGCGTCCCGACATCAAGGTGGCCGCGGTGACGCGCTCGGTCTCCAGGAGCTGGTTCTCGCGCATCCAGTTGTCGTCGTACAGCTTCGAGAGGTAGCGCTCGCCCGTGTCGCAGAGGATGGTGACGACCATCGCCGCGGGATCGTCGAGCGCGCGCGCGAGGTCGAGCGCGACCTTCACGTTGACTCCGGTGGAACCACCCGTGAAGAGTCCCTCTTCGCGGGTCAGACGTCGCGCGGTCTGGAAGGCTTCGGCGTCGCTCACGAACGCCCATTCGTCGATCACGTCGAAATGCAGCGACGTCGGGATCTTGTCCCCGCCGATCCCTTCCACCTTGTAGGGGAACCCGTCGCCCTTCTTGTGCGTGCGCGCGTACTCCGTGTAGATCGAGCCCACGGGGTCGCCGGCGACGACGTGGACCTTCGGATTCTTCTCCTTCAAGTAGCGGCCGGCGCCGGAGATGGTGCCGCCGGTGCCCGGCGAGCACACGAAGTGGGTCACCTTGCCCTTCGTCTGCTCCCAGATCTCCGGCCCCGTCGTCCGGTAATGGGCCTCCGGGTTCGCGGGGTTGTAGTGCTGGTCGGCCATGATGGCCCCGGGTGTGCTGGCCACGATCGCCCGCGCCTTGTTGATGTAGTACTCGGGATGGTCGGGCGCCACCGCCGTCGGCACGACGATGACTTCCGCCCCCAGGGCGCGCAGGAGGCGCACCTTCTCCGTGGACATCTTGTCCGGGATGGTGAAGACGCAGCGGTAACCCTTGATCGCGCAGGCCAGGGCCAGGCCGACGCCCGTGTTGCCGCTGGTGGCCTCGACGACGGTGCCGCCCGTCTTGAGGTCGCCCTTGCGCTCGGCGGCCTCGATGATCTCCACGCCGATGCGGTCCTTGACGGAGCCACCGGGGTTGAGATTCTCGGCCTTGACGTACACGGGCGTGCGGATCCCGCGCGCGATACGGTTGAGCCGCACGAGCGGCGTCCAACCGATGGCCTGGAGGATGTTGTCGAGGGGCTCGAGGTTGTTGGGGCTCATGCGCGCTAATCGGATCCTTCGAGAAGGCTACGGCCGCGCGGAGGCGCGATCAAGCGGGCGCAGCCCGCGTTGTGTCGCCAGGTACACCGCGAACGTGCCCAGCCAGTGGCCGCCTTCGTAGTGCGCGCCGGTGACGGAGCGGAGCCCGGCCTCGCGATGCGCTTGCGCGATCGCGCGGATGGCAGGGAGGCGCGGATCGGGCGCGGGCAGGCCGGAGGCGATGCCGTCGAGCATCCAGGCCCGGCTCAGGTTGAGGCCGTCGAGGTGGGCGAGCTTGGGGTCGCTCGGATCCGTGACCACGGCCGGGGTGAGCCAGGCCGCGCCGGCGCGCGGCGTGAGCGTGGGCAGGAAGGCCGAGAGCCAGTCCGCGTACTCCGCGGGCGGCAGGAGGCGGCGCACGAGATCGGCCTCGGCCAGGCAAGGGGAAAGGAAGTCCTGGCCGGACGGCTCGTAGGACATCGGGCAGCTCCGGTCCGCGAGGTAGAACTCGCGGGCCCGGCGGCGGACGAGGTCACGCGTGCTCGCCCGATCGGACACCGCGGTCCAATCGAGGACGAGGCCGAACGCGAACGCGGTCTGGTCGTGCTCGCCGATGCGGATGGGCCGGGTCAGCTTGGGCAGCCACTCTTCGAAACGCCGCGCCGCCTCCGTCTCCAACGGCGCCAGGGCCGCGGACCACGCGCGCGCCTCGCGGTCGTTCCAATCGCCGAGCTCGGCCGCGAGCTGGAGGAGCCAGGCCAGGCCGTAGGGGCGCTCGAACGACGTGCGGCCCTTGCCCTGGACATAGGCCACCTCGCCCGCGATGTTCGCGGGCGTGAGGCTCCGAGCCAGCGCGGCCCGCGCCGGAGCCGCGAAGGGCGCGTCGGGGAACGTGCGGGCCAGGCGCGCGAGGAGCCAGTGCCCGTGCACCGCGGAGTGCCAGTCGTAACAGCCGTAGAAGGCGGGAGTCAGCACGTGCGGCGCCCGCACGTCGTCCTCGCTGCTCAGGACGTGCGCGATCTTGTTCGGATACTCGCGGGCGACGCACTCGAGGGCCAGGTTCGCGAAGCGGCCGGCGGCGGCCGCGTCGAGGCCCGCCGGAGGCGGAGAGGCGGCGAGGAGCAGGGCCAGCGCGGCGGCAAACATGGCCGGCATCGTATCGGATGTTGACACCGCCGAGCACGAGCCCTAGGCTGTTCGTGCCTAAGCCGCCGCCGCATGGCGGCGCGGGGGACCCAGGAGACGCGCGCGAGCGCGGCGGGGCGAATCCAGGCGATGCGGCCTGGTAGGGGAGCCTTCCAACCCCGAGCCCGTCAGCTAACCCCGTCGGCAGATTGGAACGGGAGTGCGTGCCGCCCCTACCTTGACATCGGACGCCCACGCGTTGCCGGGCCGCCCCCCGCGGCTGCGAAGGCCACCCCCTCCACCCCGGCGCCAATGGTGGCGGATGTGGCTCGTCGGCCGCCCGCTCCACTCGGCGGATGCCGAGGACCAGGCGGTGGGCAAGGCCATCGGCCTCGCCGTCTTCGCCTCGGACGCCCTCAGCTCCACCGCCTACGCGACGCAGGAAATCCTCGTCGTGCTGGCCGCGGCCGGAATCGGTGCGCTGCACTACGCGTTCCCGGTCTCCATCGCGATCGTCATCCTGCTCGCGATCGTCACCCTCTCCTACGAACAGACCATCCACGCCTATCCGAGCGGGGGCGGGGCCTACATCGTGGCGCGCGACAACCTGGGCGAGCTGCCCGCGCAGATCGCGGGGGCGGCGCTCCTCACCGACTACATCCTGACCGTCGCCGTCTCCGTCTCCTCGGGCGTGGCCCAGCTCGTCTCCGCTTTTCCGCGGCTGTTCGGGTTGCGCGTCGGCATCGCGGTGACCCTCGTCGTCCTCATCACGATCCTCAACCTGCGCGGCGTGAAGGAATCGGGCAAGTTCGTGGCCATCCCGTCGTATTTCTTCATTGCCATCATGTACCTCACCGTCGGCGTCGGTCTCTTCCGCTACTTCATGGGGGATCTGGGCCGCGTCGTGGACCCTCCGCACATGGACCACGTCGGCGAGATGCAGGGCCTGAGCCTCTTCCTCCTGCTGCACGCGTTCGCGAACGGCACCACCGCCCTCACGGGCGTGGAGGCCATCTCGAACGGCGTGACCGCGTTCAAGGAGCCGCGCAGCCGCAACGCGGGCATCACCCTGCTCTGGATGGCCCTCATCCTGGCCACGCTGTTCCTCGGGATCAGCTTCCTGGCCTGGCCGATCGGGGCCCTGCCTTCGGAGAAGGAGACCGTGATCTCGCAGATCGCCCGCACCGCCTTCGACGGGCGCGGGATCCTCTACCTCTCGACCATCGGCGCCACCACGCTGATCCTGATCATGGCCGCCAACACCGCCTACGCGGGCTTCCCGCGGCTGTCCGCGCTCCAGGCGGAGGACGGCTTCCTGCCCCGGCAGCTCACCTATCGCGGGAGCCGGCTCGTCTTCTCGCGCGGGATCCTGGCCCTGGCCGTGATCGCGATCGTCCTCATCGTCGTGTTCGACGCCAGCGTCACCGGCCTCATCCCGCTCTACGCGATCGGCGTCTTCCTGTCCTTCACGCTCTCCCAGGCGGGCATGACCCGGCGCTGGTGGAAGATCGGCCGCCTGCCCCCGGGCACGGTCATCACGGAGAAGGACACCGTGCTCGAGCACGACCGCTTCTGGCGCCTCAAGATGCTGACCAACGGCGTGGGGGCCGTGCTCACCGCCGCCGTCGCCGTGGCCTTCGCGGTGACGAAGTTCCACGAAGGCGCCTGGATCATCGTGATCATCATCCCCACCCTGGTCGCGCTGTTCTTCGCCATCCACGGGCACTACCTCGAGGCGGCCCAGGTCCTCTCCCTGGAGGACTTCGGGGCCCCCCCGCGCGTGCTGCGCCACCGCGTGATCCTTCCCATCAGCGGCGTGCACCGCGGCACGGTGGTGGCCCTGCGCTACGCGCTGGCTCTCTCCCACGACATCACGGCCGTCCACGTGTCGATGGATCACGAGAAGGCGCACAAGGTGGAGGCGAAGTGGGGCCTGTGGGGCAACGGCGTGCGCCTGGTGATCCTGGAGTCGCCCTATCGCCTGCTCCTGGAGCCGCTGCTCGACTACGTGAAGGACGTGGCCGACCGCCGCCAGCCCAACGAGACGCTCACGATCGTGGTGCCGCAGTTCGTGCCGCGGAAGTGGTGGCACCAGCTCCTGCACGCGCAGACGGCGGTGATCCTGCGCCTGGCCCTCATCAACCGGCCCGGCATCGTCATCACCAGCGTGCCCTACCAGATGGCGCCGGAGCTGGGGGACGGAGACGGGGCGCCTTCGGGAGGGAACGGCTAGTGTTCATCATCGTGGTGGGATGCGGGCGCGTGGGCGCGGAGCTGGCCTTCCGGCTCCACCAGCGCGGGCACCAGGTGGCGGTGATCGACCAGGTGGGGAGCTCGTTCGCGAACCTCGATCCCGACTACCGCGGGCGCACGATCGAAGGCGAGGTCCTCTCCCAAGACGTCCTCACGCGGGCGGGCATCGAGGAGGCGGACGGCCTCACCGCGGTCACCAACTCGGACGCCGTGAACGCGGTGGTCGGGCACATGGCGCGCGAGCTGTACCACGTGAGCAACGTCGTGGTGAGGAACTACGATCCCCGCTGGCTGCCCATGCACGAGGCCTTCGGGCTCCAGGTCGTGAGCTCGACGGCCTGGGGCGCGCAACGGATCGAGGAGCTGCTCTACCAGCCGCTCGGACGCGCCGTCTTCTCCGCGGGTAACGGCGAGGTCGAGGTCTACGAGCTGGTGGTCCCCGAGTTCTGGCGCGGCCGCAAGGTCGGGGACCTGGTCGCGGGCACGGAGGCGGTGGCCGTCGCCTTCACGCGCGCCGGGCGCTCCCTGCTCCCGCAGCCGGACCTCGTGCTGGAGCCTTCGGACCTCCTGCTCGTGAGCGCCACCCTGGCCGGCATCGAGGCCCTGCGCGAGCGGGCCGCTCCCGCCGGAGGGCCCCGCTGATGGCGGAGACGCGCTCCATGTTCGTGCTCATCGCCGGGGGAGGCCGCACCGGCGCCCAGCTCGCCTCGTTCCTCGTCTCCCAGCACCACGAGGTCGTGGTCATCGAGCACCGGCCGCAGATCCTCGCCCACATCCACCGCGAGCTGCCCACGGAGGTCGTCTTCGAGGGCAACGCCACCGACCCCGACGTGCTGGAGCGGGCGGGCATCCGGCGCGCCCAGGTGCTGGCCGCCTGCATGGGCGGGGACGCCGACAACCTCGCCCTCTGCTTCATCGCGCGCAGCCGCTACGCGGTGACCCGCACCATCGCCACCATCAACAACCCGCGCAACGCCTGGCTCTTCGACGCGCACTTCCACGTGGACGTGGCCGTGAACCAGGCGGAGATCCTGGCCAGCCTGATCGAGCAGGAGATGTCCCTCGGCGAGATGATGACGCTCCTGAAGCTGCGCCGCGGCCGCTACTCGCTGGTCGAGGACAAGATCCAGCCCGGGTCGCGGGCGGTCGGGGTCGCGCTGCGCGACCTGCCCTTGCCGCCGAAGGCGGTCATCGCCGCCATCATCCGCAACGGCGAGATCGTGATTCCCCGCGGCCAGGTGACCTTCGATGCGGGCGACGAGGTGCTCGCCATCGTGGACGAAGACGAGGTGGAGGAGCTGGCCGCGATCTTCGGACATCCCGTCCCGATCGTGGGAGAGCCGCGGTAGCGAGGGGACGGCGATGAGGCGGCTCGACGTGGCGCTCATCGCGCTGACGCTGGTCCTCGGGGCGATCTGGTACTACCTGCGACAGGCCGACGTATCGGAGCCGGCGGGGAGCCTGACCGCGCGCGCGACCACGGCCGCGCGTCGTCCCGCCGGCCGTCACACGCCGGCGCCGCCCGCACGTGGGCCGCGGCCCGCGGCTCCGGGCGCGTCGGACGAGCCCGCCGCCCGCGGCCTCCGCGTGGAGGCGGATGTGCCCGACGCGGACGTGTTCGTGGACCGCGTGTACAAGGGGAAGGCGCCCCTCGTCCTGTCCGACGTCGCCCCCGGCTCGCACCGCATCAATGTCTCCGCCGAGGGCTACGATGGGTACGCGGAGACGGTCGAGGTCACGGGCGCGGACCAGCTCGTCTCCGTCCGCTTCAAGCAGGTCCGCCTCGCCGCCGCCGTCGACGTCGTGCACAAGCACGGGATCGGGTCTTGCCGCGGCCGGCTCTCCGCCACGCCCGCCGGTCTGCGTTACGCGCCGGAGAAAGGGGACGATGCCTTCGAGGTGCCCCTCGCCTCCGTCGAGCGCCTCGACGCGGACTACCTGAAGAAGCAGCTCACGGTGAAGCTGCGCGGCGGCCGCACCTACAAATTCACGGAGGCGGCGGGGAAGGCGGACGCGCTGGTGAGCTTCCAGCAGGCGGTGGCCAAGGCGCAGTCGCGCCTGGCCGCGTCCTCGCCGAAATGAAAAACCCCGGCTCCGGGGATCCGGAGCCGGGGTCGAGGCACTGACGTCAGGCGGTCAGTGCTTGTTGCGCGTCGCGACGTCGTAGATGGTGCCGCCCAGGAGTCCCACCACGGCACCCTTCTTGGCGCCGCTTCCGCCACCGAGGACGGCGCCGACGCCGGCCCCGGCGGCGGTGGACCCGCCGATGATGATCGCGCTCTTCTTCCAAGAGCGGCCCTGCTGGACAGGCTCGGCAGCCGAGCCCCGACTGTACGACGGCTCCGCGGCGCTGTAGGTCGAGTTGGACGCGGTGCGCGCGCGAGGCGCGCTCGAACGAGCCGCCGTGCTGCGCGCGGCGGGCACGACGGGATCACGATAGACGACCTGCGGCGCCGGCTGCGCCGGCACGATCGCCGGGACGAACTGCGAGACCGGCATTGCCGTCGCCATCCCCGGCATCAGCGCGCCGGTAGTCGTCGCATATCCAGCCTCCGCCCCCACGCACTGCACCTGCGACTGCCCGGTGCGCGGGTCGGTGAAGACGAGCGCCTGGCGGCCTTCGCCGCAGTTGACGAGCGTCGTACGGCTCGACTCCGTCTGACTCGCGAAGGACGGACCAGCCAGGGACGACTGCGCCGAAGCGGAACGCCCCGAGTTGGCCAGCAGCAGGCCGCCCAACGCCAGCACGCCGACGCCGGTTGCGATCATTGCCTTCATGGCCCTACCTCCCCATGTTCGAACGCCCAGAGCGTTCACGCGGGGGTTATTTAGCAACCGGGCTGCCAAGCCACAAGCCATTCGGATGGAGTGACTTGTAAGCATCGGCCTCGCGCCGGAGTGTCCTCTGTAGAGTGCAATCGGGGTGGGGGGTGGGGAAGGACGAAATCAACCCGTCAGCGTTACGCACAGCGAGGGTCACGGGTAGGTTTCTGGGGATAGAGGCGCAAGGCGGGTCTAGCGTCCGTTCTGATGACAAGCCGACCTGGCCACAACCTCTACGTGTTAACCGCGTCGATCGACTTTCGCCGCCTCCATGTCGCTTCCGCAGTGCCGCGGCCCGAACACCCGCTCCGCCTCGTATTGATTGTGCCGGCGACACCGTAACCCGATGTTGTCGGGCGTGGACGGGCCACCCAAAGCGAACGCCTCGATGTGGTGGAACTCCATGAAGGCACGCTCCGCGCACCGATGTCCGTTCGGCGCGACGAAGCCGCACTGCCCGCCCTCCCGCCGCCAGGCCACGCGCTTCGACTCGTTGGGAGTGTGCCGCGACCGGCTCCTATCCGTCCCGGGACGGATAGGCCGCGCCTTCGCCGCCGCGCCGATCTTCTCTCTCTCGACCTTCTCGAGGAGCAGCGTGACCGCGCGATCGAAGATGGCGGCCGGATCGCCGTTCGGGATCTCGCGGCGCAGGAGCGCCTGAAGTCGTCGCAGCTTGTCGTGCGTGTCCTTGCCGACGTGAACTGGACGCGATAGCGCTCCGGCGAGGTGGGCGACCAGCTCCGCGGACGCCTCGCGCTCCTTGCCGGCGAGCGCCGCGATGCGGTCGAGGAGATCGTGATCCGAGAGACCCCGACGCGAGAGCGAACATGTTCGTGTTCATGAGGCTTGTGTATCACGGCGATTTTCGATGCTCGGGGTTGGCCCGTCACCGAGGCCAGGACGAAGCATCGCGGACCGCGAGGCGCCACGGCGCGGTTGCGCGCGGAAAGCGCACACCGAGCCACCAGCGCTGCCTGACGCGCATCACGGAGATGAAGGCGTCACGAAGCGAGCCGCGCACGCGAAAAGGCGGGTCCGAATCGGAGAGGATCAGAAAAAATAGTTGGCAATCACACGATGCAACAGCGATCGACCCGGTTAGCAAGGGTCTCGTAGAGCAAGGGGTCACGTAGAGCAAGGCGGCGCCGCGCAGCGGCGGCGCGTTGCGAGGCGGGTTCCAGGGGGGGGTCGCGAGCGCCCAGCGAGATGATGCGCGAGTGCCCCCCCGGGCTTAATAAGCTTGCCCCCCCGGCTTAACAAGCTCAGTCCATCGACACGCCCACGAACACCGGCTCCGGCACCAGCGTGACGCCGAACCGATCGTGGACGCGCGCACGCACTTCGCGCGCGAGGGCGACGACCTCGGACGCGGCCGCGCCCCCGCGGTTCACGATGGCGAGCGTGTGCCGGCTGGAAAGGCCGACGTTCCCGCGCTGGTAGCCCTTCGTGAGGCCGGCGCGTTCGATGAGCCAGGCCGCCGAGAGCTTCACCCGGCCGTCACCCGCGGGGAAGCGCGGCGGATGCTCGCCCTCGGCCAGGGTGCCCTCCCGGCGCAGGGCGCTCTCGAGATCGTCCGCGACCGCCGTGGGCACGATCGGGTTCGTGAAGAACGAGCCCACGCTGCGCGCGTTGGGATCGGCGGGGTCGAGGACCATCGATTTGCGGCGGCGGAGCCCGATCACCGTTTCGCGAACCTGGGCCAGGGAGGGCGTGCCGAGGCCGCGCTCCTCGAGGTGGCGCGCAAGCTCGGCGTAGCGGGCGGCGGGCGGCCCGCCCGGCCGCAGCGCGTAGGTCACGCGCAGGACGATGAAGCGGCCCTTGTCCGCGGACTTGAACCGGCTGTCGCGATAGGCGAACCCGCACTCCGCGTTGACGAATTGCTCGACTCGTCCCGTGTGGAGATCGAGCACGTCGACGGTGGCGATGGTCTCCGCGACCTCCTGCCCGTAAGCGCCGACGTTCTGGATCGGCGTGGCGCCGACGAGGCCGGGGATGCCGGAGAGGCATTCCACACCCGCCCACTCCTGGGCGACGGCGGCGGCGACGAAGTCGTCCCAGGGCTCGCCCGCTTCCGCGCGGACCTCCACCACGCCTCCCGTGGTGTGCGTCTCGATCCCGCGTGTGGCGAGGTGCAGCACGAGCCCGGGATGCCCCGCGTCGGAGAGCACGACGTTGCTCCCTCCGCCCAGGACGAACAGCGGCAGGTCGCGCGCGCGCGCCCACGCGACGGCTTCGCGCACGCCGTCCTCGGTCGTGACTCGCGCGTAGTAGCGGGCGGGTCCGCCCACGCCCAGAGTGGAGAGAGGCGCCAGGGGGAATTGCTCGCGGATGTCGAGCGCCATCCCCGCCAGTGTCTCACGGCAATCGTCCGCCCTCCGCCCCCGCCGCGCGCGTCGGAGATCTACACTGAATTCGATGAAGCCGAGTCCGCCGCGACGCGTTCGTGCCGCCGGTCTCCTCGTGGCGGCCACGCTCCTGGCCCACACGGGCTGCGCGACACTGAACCAGCTCGGGCTCGGCCTGCGTCCGTTGCGCTTCGAGGCCGCGCGCGACCGGCCGGCCGAGCTGCGGCTGGGCGGAGGGATCTTCGGCGGACGCGGAGGCCTGCCCGACGCGGCCACGTTGCGGCTGTGGGCGCACGTGGAGAACCCGAACACGTTCGGCCTGACCCTCGCCGCCATCGAAGGCGCGGTCTACCTGGAAGACACGCACGCCGCGTCCGTCGACTTTCCGCTCGGCCTGCCCCTCGAGCCCGGGCTCGGGCAGGACATCCCCCTCGACGTGTCGCTGAGCCTGCGCGATCTGCCCGCCCTCGCGGGCGCGCTCGGCCGCGCCGTGGGCGGGCAGCCGTTGGCCTACCGGCTCGACGGCCGCTTCACCGTCGACGCCGGAGCACTCGGCACACCTTCCTTCGGGCCCGCCACGCTGCTGCGCGGCGAGGTCCGCCCGCTGCGCTGATGGCCGGCGGTCCCGCCTCTCCAGACGAAGAGGACGCGCTTCCCCTCAGCGAAGACGAGCTGCAGGCCTTCGTCCTGCGCGCCACCGTCGCCGTGGCCAACCCTCCGGGCAGCGCCGTCCCCGAGCCGCGGCCCCGGCGGGACGTGGTCGAGGAGGCCTACGACGGCGTGCTGCGCCTCGTGCGCGAGGTGCGCCGCCTGCGCCGCCGCGAGGACCGGGCCAAAGACGCGCTCCGCAACGCCCTCGCCGTGGGTGACGCCGGCTCCATGAAGTCTGCGATCGAAGACGTCCTCGACGACAGCGTCTGAGCCGACGGCCCTCAGGCCACCTTCGCCCGGACGCCCAGCACCTTCCCGAACACCTCGACCGCGCTCTTCATCTCCGCGAGGGTGCCGACGGAGACCCGCACGTGGCTCGCCTCGAGGGGTGGGAAGTCGCGGGCTACGAGCACGCCCTGCTCCTTGCAGGCCTCGCGGAACGCTTTCGCCGGGCGCCCGATGTCCACGAACACGAAGTTGGCTTGGGAGTCGGTGGAGCGGAAGCCGGCGCGGGCGAACCAGTCGATCGTGAACCGGCGCGCCTCCGTGTTGCGCGCCTGTTCGCGGTCGATGCGGGCCTGGTCCTGGATCGACGCGGTCGCGGCCAGGAGCCCGGCGATGTTGAGCGGCATGGACCCTTCCCAGGCCAGCCGCTTCGCGGTGTCCGGATGGGCGAGGCCGTACCCCACGCGCATCCCGGCCATCCCGTGCGCCTTGGAGAAGGTGCGCGCCACGATCACGCGCGGGTCCTTGACCGCCCGCGCCGCCTGCGAGCGATGCGAAGGATCGGTCACGTAGTCGTGGTAGGCCTCGTCGATGAGCACCACGCACTCCCGATCGGCGGCCAGGACGCGCTCGATGAACCCGTCCACGGCGTTGCCGGACAGGATGGTGGCGGTGGGGTTGTTGGGGTTGTTGAGGAAGACCATCCCCGCGCCCTTCGCCGAGGCCGCCGTCGCCTCGAGGTCGAGCTGCAAGGTGGGGGTCAGCGGGATCCCGCGCACGGGCGTGCCGATCATCTCCGCATAGGACGGGCACTCCTCGTAGGTCATCTGGCCCGCCACCAGGGGTCGCGCGGGCGACGTGAAGACCTGGACCGCATTGCGGAGGATCTGCGTGGACCCGCAGCCGATCACCACGTTCTCCGGCGTGACGGCGAAGCGCTCGGCGATCGCGCGCTGGAGCACGGCGACCTCGTCGAAGCAGTACCGGCCGGCGCGCCCGCCCGTGCCCAGCGCGGTGCGAACGGCGTCGAGCACGGCGGGGCCCGGGCCGAGCGGGTTCTCATTGTTGTGCAGGAGCAGGGGCCGCGGCGGAGGTACGGTGCCCGGCAGAGCGGCCCAGGCCTGACGTCGCGCCGCGAGAACGCCGGCGCCACCGAGGCCGGCCGCCTTCACGAATGCGCGGCGCGTGTACGACATGGCGGCCTCCTCGCGCGACCGGCGCGCGCTCACGGCTGGCCTCCCGAAACGCGCGAGGCTTCCGCCGCGCCCGAGCGGTGGGCGCCGATCACCTCGCCGAAGACGAGGCTGGCCTGCTGCATCTCTTCGATCGTGCCGACCGAGACGCGCGCATGGGCCTTCTCCAGCGGCGGGAACTCGCGGCCGACCAGGACGCCGCGCTTCGCGCAGGCTTCCTTGAACTCGGCGGCCGGGCAGCCCGTCTCCACGAAGACGAAGTTCGTCTGCGAATCCATCACGCGGCAGCCCAGGCGGCCGAACACACCCGAGGTGAACGCGCGCGCGTGCGCGTTGCGCGCGCGCTCCGCCTCGATGTGCGCGGCGTCGTCCAGGGACGCGATCGCGGCCGCCACCGCGAGCGTGTTCGTGTTGTATTTCATGGCCCAGCGGTTGAAGCTCTCGATCGTGCGCGGCTGGGCAATGGCGTACCCGACGCGCATCCCGGCCATGCCGTAGGCCTTGGAGAGCGTGCGCGACACGATCACGTTCGGTCGCAGGAGCGCCAGCGGCACCGCGGTGGCGTAGCCGGGATCGGTCACGTAGTCGTGGTACGCCTCGTCGATCAGGACCGCCGTGTCGGGCGACTCCCGGGCCACGCGCGCGACGAACTCGGCGATCGCCGCCGCGGAGTGGACCGTGCCCGTCGGGTTGTTCGGGTTGCAGACGAACACGAGACCGGCCCAGCGCGCGGCCTCGGCCATCCGGGCCAGGTCCAGGCGGCCGTCCCTGTCCACGGGCACGCGCTGCACGCCGACGCCGAGCTGCGCGGCCATCCTCTCCGGGCCCTCGTACGACGGGGCGGCGGTGACGAGATGCCGCGCGGACGACGTGTACAGGCGCACCGCGGTGCGGAGGATCTCCCACGATCCCGCCCCGAGCGCGACGTTCCCCGGCGCGACCGAGACCCGGCGCGCGATCGCGCCGCGCAGGTCGGCCGCGGTCGTGCGCGAGTTGGTGGGGTACCGCCCCGCATCCGTGAGCGTGCGCGACAGGACCTCCATGGCGACGGGCCCGGGGCCCAGCGGGTTCTCGTTGCTGTCGAGCAGGATGGCGGACGGCGCGGGCGGTTCCGGGTTCGCGTGGCCCATCGCGATGAGCGCCTCACGGCCGCGCGCGGCCACGAAGGCGGGCGCAAGGGCCGGGGCGGCGGGCCGGAGCGCTCCCAGGAACGACCGTCGGGAGACGGGCATGGCGTTCCTCCGAGCGGATCCTACCTCCGCTTGACCCCTTCGAGCGCGCCCAAAATCAAGTTGTACGCGGCCTGCCGCGAGCGGCCGTCGCGGTCCGCATCGCCCGACGGCGTCGAGGCCACGCCGAAAGCGGCCGCCTTCTCGTAGCGGAACATCGCGGCGAGGGCGGCGGCCAGCTCGAGGCTCGTGGGGCCGCCAGGGACGGTGAGGGGATGCCCGGCCACTTCCGGGGGATCGAGCACGTCCATGTCGACGTGCACATAGATGACGTCGGCGAGGCTCGACAGCCGCTTCATCTGGGCGTCGACGGCGGCGGAGCCCTTCCGGATGTCCTCGACGGAGAGGCGCTCGACGGCCGAGTGGTCGAGGAGATCCTTCTCGAGGGGATCCAGGTCGCGGGCGCCGGCGAGGACGATGTGCCGCTCGGGCAATGCGGGGTCGAGCCCCGACTTGATCCGGAGGCGAGTCAGTCCGAGGCCGGCAGAGACCGCGACCGGCATCCCGCCGAGCATGCCGCTGAGCGTGGTCTCCGGCGTGTTGAAGTCTCCGTGGGCGTCGATGAACACGAGTCCGACGCGCAGCGGTGTCGCGCCCGGTCCCGCGTGCTGCAGCCCGCCGAGCATGCCCATCAGCGCGCTGCAATTCGCCAGGAGCCCGACCGGGAAGCCGCCTTGCTTGACCTCGGACGCGACGATGCGCGCGAGGTTCCCGTTGGCCAGGCCCAAGCGGTTCCACTCGCCGTACGCCTTCTGCTCCGCCGGCGAGAGGGCGACCGTCTGCGTGTTGCGCACCGCCCATCCGTGCTGTTCGAGGAGCTTCGCCAGCCCGCCCCTCTCGAGATAGTCGGGCGAGTCCGAGAGATCGGCCAGGTTCCGCTCGCCGCGATACGGCATCTTGATCAGGGAGACGGGCCGGCTGCGATCGTCCGACCGCGCCCCGGGAGCGAAGGCGAACGCTTCGAGCCCGACGATCGTGAACAAAGCGAGTCGCGCGCGTGTCCTCATGAGGCTCCTCCCGAGAAGGTCTGCGCCTTCAGCCGAAAGACGGCCTCCAGCTCCGGGCTCTTGTCCTGTCCCATCACCCGCCGGGCGACGTATTCGCCCATCAACGGCCCGTGCTTGTAGCCGTGACCCGACCCGCCGCCCACCAGCCACACGTTCTCGAGCGCGGGATGCCGGTCGACGATGAAGTGCTCGTCCACGCTCATCTCGAGCTGGCAGACGCGCGTCTCCACCACGGGCTGATCCCTGAGCGCGGGGAAGCGCACGGCCAGGTAGTCCCGGGCGCGCTTGACCTGGTAGGCCGAGACCAGCCGCTCGTCGCTATCGGGGTCGAAGGCGGTCTTCTCTCCGACCGGGCAGACCTTGAACCCGCGGTTGTCGATGCTGGGGAAGCCGTAGTAGCCGAGCGAGTCGTCCTCGGAATAGTTGGGGAAGTTCGGGTAGCTGAAGCGGTCGTCGCCCGCGGGCGTGCCGAAGAAGAACACGTCGCGGCGCGGGGTGAAGAGCTTGCCCTTCATGACGTCGGGGAAGACCTTCCCCAGCCAGGGCCCGCAGGCGAAGACGAAGGTGGACGCGCCCAGCGCGGTGCCGTCGGACAGCGCGACGTCGGTGAGCCGCGCGCCGCCGCGGCGGCCAAGACCGACGCGGGAGGTCCGGAAGCGGCCTCCCTTCTTCTGGAAGGCCTCCGCCACCGCCAGGCACCCCTCGCGCGCCTTCAGCACGCCGGTGGTGGGCTCGAAGAGACAGGCGCCGACGCCGGCGGCGTTCATCTGCGGATAGCGGCGCCGCAGCTCGTCCGGCGAGAGTCTCTCGTTCGGCACGCGGTACTTGTCGAGGGCGGCCTTCGTGGTTTCGAGGCCATGGTTCCATTCCGGCGCGAGCAGGAGGCGCCCGGTCTCGAAGAGCAGGCGGCGGCCCCATTCCGCCTCGCGCGCCTTCCAGCGGCCGAACGCTTCGAGGACCCAGCGCGTGTACAGCTCGCGGTCCTCGTAGCCGGCGCGGATCTGGCGGGTCTCGCCGCCGGAGCTGGCGCGGGAGTTGCCCGGACCGTAGGCGTCGACGAGCGTGACCGGCACGCCCATCTCGCGCAGGGACAGCGCCGTCCATCCTCCGAACGCGCCCGCGCCGATCACGACCACGTCGCTGCTCGGCTGCGCCGCGGCGGGCCGCGTCAGCGCGAGCACGGCCGCCTGCGCCCCCGTGACCTTGAGGAACGATCGTCGGTCCACGCGGCGCACCGGGATCAGGCCCCTTCGGCCTTCCGGACTTCAGACGCCGCGCGCACGCCGGACTCGAGCGCGCCGTTCATGGAGGCGCGGTGGACGGAGGTGTGTTCGCCCGCGAAGTGAACGCGACCTTCGGGGGCGGCCGCGATCTGCAGGTAGTCGCGGGCCTGGCCCACGCCTTCGAAGGAGTAGCTGCCGCGGATCCAGGGATCTTCGTTCCAGTACTTCACGGCGCCGCCTTCGAAATGGCTCGGTGCCTCCGGCCAGACTTTCGCGGCTTCCAGAAGGGCGGTGCGCACGCGATCGGCGTCGCTCATGCGTCCGATCGTTTCCGCGTCGGCGCCGGACGTGAAGCTCATCAGGATGCCGCGCGGCCCCGGCTGGTCGATCGAGAAATGGTAGAGGCGGCGGAGGAGCGTGTCCGTGAACACGCGCTGGCCGAGGCTTTGCGGCTCGTCCCAGAACCGCTGCTGATACTGCATGGCGAGCTTCATGACGTGCCCGTAGGCCAGGGTCGCGATGCATTTGGTCTTGGCGGGGGAGAACGACGGCGTCACTTCGATGTCGCGCAGCACCTTGAAGGGGAGGGCTACCACCAGCCGTGGCGCCCGCAGCGTGCGCACCGCCCCGCCCTCCTCGAACGTGACCGTCGCTCCCTCGCCGTCGTGGGCGATCTTCCGCACGGGCCGGTTGTAGAGGATCTGCCCGGCGAGGGCGCGGGCGAGGCCTTTGGGGAGCTGGTCGTTGCCGCCGAGGATCCGGCCCTCGTCGGTGTCCTCGCTGAAGCTGCGGCGGTGGCTGCGCACGAGGTGGAGCGCGGACATCTCGTGCGGACGCGCGGTGGACTCGCAGGCCTGCGTATAGGTAAAGAGGGCGGCGATGTCTTCCGGCGCTCCCTCCTGGGCCAGCAGCTCCACGACGGAGAGGTTGTCGAGCTTGAGGATCTCCGGCGGCAGCTTCTCGGGGTCCTTGATGAGAGCGAGGACGCGCTTGAGATACGCCGCCTCCTGTCCGAACAGCCGGCCCCCTTCCGTGCCCGCGTAGGGCAGCTTCTCCTTGCCCTGCTTGAACGCCGCCATCTTGAAGCGCTGGCCGCGCACGAAGATGGCGTCGTACAGCTTCGCCGTCATCACCTTGAGCCCGAGCTCCTTGCAGAAGCGGTGGTCGTATTCGTCCGTGGCGTCGACGTATTCGGCGCCCATCTCGGCGTACAGGCCGTCCGCGAACGGGTCGCGGTAGGTCAGCACGCGGCCTCCCGGTCGCGTGCGCGCCTCGAGGGCCGTCACCGCGTAACCCGCCTTCTTCAGCTCGTAGGCCGCGGCCAGGCCGGCGAGGCCGGCGCCGAGCACGAGGACCTGGCGTGATGCGTCCGGGGCGGCGGCTTGCGTCTCGACCGTGGACGGCTCGGCGTGCGCGGCCGCGGCCGCCGTCCACGTCGTGGCCAGCGTGGCCGCGGTCTGCGCGAGGAATGTCCTCCGGTCCATGCCCGGCCTCCTCATTTCCCCGCCTTGCCGAGAGCGTCCGCCGCATACGCGACCTTGCCGCCGACGATCGTCGCGAGAATCGAGCCCCGCAGCAGCTTCCCGGGATCGGTCGCGCCCACGACCAGGGGGTCGAGGTCCATGACCGTGATGTCCGCCCACCGGCCGGGGGCGAGCACGCCGGACTCCTTCTCCCACGACGCGGCGTAGGCGTTCCAGGTCGTGTAGCCGCGCACGGCCTCCTCGGCGGTCATGCGCTGCTCGGGATGCCAGCCGCCGGGGGGCTGGAGCTGCTTGTCGCGACGCGTGATCGCGGCGTGCAGGCCGTAGAAGATGTCGTGGTCGGAGCCGGTGAGGTCGGAGTTGAAGGCCAGCCGCGCCCCCGCCTTCCGCAGCGAGCGCCACGCGTAGGTCCCCTTGACGCGCTCGGGACCGAGCCGGGCCTCCGCCCAGGCCTTGTCCTCGACGCAGTGCGGCGGCTCCATCGACGCGATCACCCCGAGCCGGGCGAAGCGCGGGACGTCGTCGGGATGGAGGACCTGGGCATGCTCGATGCGATGGCGCAGCGCGCGCGACTCCGGCTGCACGCGGAGCACGGACTCGATGAAGTCCAGCGTCTCGCGGTTGCCGGCATCCCCGATGGCATGGACCGCGACCTGGAAGCCCGCCTTGATCATGTCCGCCACGAGCGACTGGTCGAATCCGTATTGGGTGCCGCTGACTCCGCGGTGGCCCGGACGGTCCGAGTAGTCGTCGAGGAGACGCGCGCCGCGCGAGCCGAGCGCGCCGTCGTAGAAGGCCTTGACCGCGCGCGTCGTGAGCATGCGTGTGTTCTCGCGATCCGGACCGCGCTTTTGCCATTCGTGGCAGAGCTCCGGGTCGCGGACGGCGAGCATCGCGTAGACGCGGACGGGCAGCCGCCCCTTTGTCTCCAGCGATTGCAGCGCGGTCATGAGCTTTCGGTCGGCGCCGGCCTCGTGCACGGCGACGTAACCGTCCCGCGCCATCCGGGTCAGGCCGGCGAGGACGAAGGCCTCGTACTGCGCGTCGGTGGGCGCGGGAACGACGTCCATCAGCAGCGCGGTCGCGCGGTTGAGGAGGATGCCCGTGGGCTCGCCGCTCGCGTCCTTGACGATTGTTCCTCCCTCGGGGGCGGCCGAGGTTGGGGTGATGCGCGCGCGCTCGAGGGCGAGCCGATTGCCCCACACCGCGAAGGTGTGCAAGCCCGAGAGCAGCACCGGGTGGTCCGGGACCCGCTCGCTCAGGAGCTGCTGAGTGGGGTAGTGGTTGGCCCACGCCCCTTCGTCCCAGCCGCGTCCGAGGATCCACTGGCCCTTGGGGACGCCCATCGCGAAGGCGGCGACGCGTTGGACGGCTTCGGCCTCGGTGGCCACGCCCACGAGGTCGACCTGGCTCTGTGCCTCGCCGAGGCCGACGACGTGAGTGTGCGAATCGACGAGACCGGGCAGGACCGTGGCCCCGCGCAGGTCGAGCACGCGTGTCTTCGGCCCACGGTGGGCCTGCGCCGCGCGGTCCGTGCCCACGAACACGATGCGGTCACCGCGGATAGCAATGGCTTCGGCGTCGGGCCGGAAGCCGGTGGCCGTGCGAGGCGCGTTCGCCGCCGGCGTGCCGTCGGGAGCGGGCTCGTCCCACGTGAGCGTGTAGACGCGGCCACCGACGAGCAGGAGATCCGCCGGGGCCGTCTGCGCGGCCAGCGGAGCCGCCGTGGCCGCCCACAGACAGGCGATGCCGAGGAGACGGCGGACGCGCAACGCGCTCCTGCCTTCCATCGCCATCCCTGTCTCCCGAGGAGCGGGATTCTATTCCCGAATGTCGCAGGCGTCCGGGTACGGGTAGGCGTAGCATGCGGGGCGCGAGGAAATCACCCTGCTGATCCGCGGGCAGCTCGTTCTCGGTCTGACCCTGGCGATGGTGCCGGAGACGACCCAACCGCCGGCGCCGCCGTATGTGCCCCAGCAGAGTGACCGCCCGATGCCGGTCGCCGTTGACGAGCCCGGATTCCAGCCGATCTTCGACGGCAAGACTCTCGCGGGATGGGAAGGGGATCCGAAGTACTGGCGCGTCGAGGAGGGAACGCTGGTCGGCGAGATCACGCCCGCGACCGTGGTGAAGAGCAACACCTTCATCATCTGGCGCGGCGGCCGCCCGAAGGACTTCGAGCTGAAGCTGGACTACCGCATTACGCCGGCCGGGAACAGCGGCATCAACTACCGCAGCCAGGCCGTCCCCGATCCCGTCTCTCCCGACAACCGGTTCGCGCTGCGCGGCTACCAGTTCGATCTGGACGGGGGGAAGCGCTACGTCGGGAACAACTACGAGGAGAAGGGCCGGCTGTTCGTCGCCGTGCGCGGCCAGGTCACCCGCGTCGCGGGCGGCCGTCCTCCCGTCGTGCTCGCCACGATCGGCGACGCGGCGGAGCTGGCCGGAGTCGCGACCGACGATTGGAATGCCGTGCACCTGGTCATTCGCGGGAATACGCTGGTGCACCTTCTCAACGGCCGCTTGATGAGCATCACGATCGACGACGACGTGCCGAGCCGGCCCGTCGACGGGCTGCTCGGCGTGCAGGTGCACGTGGGCCCGCCCATGAAGGTCGAGTACCGCAACATCCGGCTGAAGAATTGGTAGGACGACGAGGAGAACATCATGAAGAAGAGGATCGCGTTGGTCGTCGCCTGGCTGCTGGTGGCCGTCCATGCGCCGGCGGCGACGAAACAGGGCGCCCCCATTCTCGACGACGTCTTGCGAGGGGCAGTGGAGCAGCGGCGCGTGCCGGGAGTGGTGGCCATGGTGGCCACCGCGGATGGCATCGCCTACGAGGGGGCCTTCGGCTTCCCGAAGGACGCGATCTTCGCCATCGCTTCCATGACCAAACCCGTCACCTCGGTGGCGGTGATGCAGCTCGTGGAAGCGGGCAAGGTGAAGCTGGACGAGCCGGCGGCGACCTATCTGCCCGAGCTCGCCTCCGTCCAGGTCCTGGAGGGTGGCGCGCTGCGCGCGCCGAAGAGTCCTCCCACCGTCCGGCAACTGCTGACGCACACCGCCGGCTTCGGATACGAGTTCCTGAACAAGGAGATCTTCGACTACGCGGCGCAAGGCAAGATCCCGCACATGGGCGGCGGCGATGGGTTCATGAAGGCGCCTTTGGTGTCGGACCCGGGCACGCGCTGGGAGTACGGCATCAACACGGATTGGCTGGGCAAGCTGGTGGAGAAGGTCAGCGGCCAGTCGCTCGAGGACTATTTCCGCCAGCACGTGTTCGAGCCGCTGGGCATGAACGACACGTCCTTCAACGTCCCGCCCGAGAAGCGGGCACGGATGGTCCGCGTGTCCCGCCGCAAGGAGGACGGCGCCTTCGCGGAGCAGCCGCCCGCGCCCGCGGAGCCGGTGAAGTTCTTCAGCGGTGGGGGCGGCCTGCATTCCACGGCGGCGGACTACCTGAAGTTCACGCGCGCGATCCTGGCCGGCGGGCAGCTTGGGACGCGCCGCATCCTGACGTCCGAGTCGGTGGCCTCGATGGGACGGAATCAGATCGGCGAGGTGAACGTGCACCCCATGCCCAGCTTCATCCCGCAGCTCGCGAAGGACCGCGCCGAGATGCTGGGCCGGCCCGACAAGTTCGGCCTCGGATTCGCCTTGAACACCACGCCGCTTGAGAAGGGCCGTAGCGCGAACACCCTCTCCTGGTCGGGGGTCTACAACACCTTCTTCTGGATCGACCGCGACAAGAAAATCTGCGCCGTCCTCATGACCCAGGTGCTGCCGTTCGCGGAGGACGGGCCGCAGGCCCTGGTCAAGGACTTCGACCGCGCCGTGTATGCGTGGCGGGAGGCGCCCTCGAAATGACGCGCGCCTTGCCGCTGGCTCTGGTTCTCTCCCTGGCCGCCGCCGTCGCCGGCGCGCAACCGGCCGACCTCGTCCTGCTGAACGGCCGCGTCTACACCCTCGACGCGAGCCGGCCCTGGGCCGAGGGCCTGGCCATCACCGGCGACCGCATCACCGCCGTGGGCACGACGGCCGAGATGCGGAAGCGGACCGGTCCTCGCACGCGGACCGTGGACCTCGCGGGCGCCTTCGTCTCGCCCGGCTTCAACGACGCCCACGTGCACATGGACGCGACGGGCGCGCTGCTCGCGGGCGTGAACCTGCTCGACGTGCACACCGAGGCGCTCCTCGTCGAGCGCATCCGCGGCACGGCGTCCCGGCTGCCCAAGGGGAGCTGGATCGTCCGCGGCGACTGGGGAGCCTACGAGCAATGGGGCGCCGGCTCCGCGGGAGCGGCAGGCGCGGGCGTCTCCGCGGGGCCCTTCACTCCCGACCGCCGGATGATCGACGCCGTCAGCCCCGACCATCCCGTCTTCGTGAGCCGCTTCGACCGCTCGATGTTCCTGGCCAACAGCCTCGCCCTGAAGCTGGCCGGCATCACGGAGGCGACTCCGGCCCCGCCGGGTGGCGAGATCGTGAAGGACACGGGCGGCCGTCCGACCGGCGTCCTGAAGGGTGCGGCCGCCGACCTCGTCCGCAAGGTGATCCCCCCCGTCGGCGTCGAAGAACGGCTGACGCAGGTGCGCGCCGTCCTGCGCGAGGCGCGCGAGGGCGGCGTGACCACGATGCAGGACCTGTCCTCCGCGGAACAGGTCCTGGCCTACCAGGAGCTCCGGCGGAAGGGCGAGCTCACCGCGCGCATCAACATCCGGCCGCAGCTCTACCGGGCCGAGGACCTCGCGACGCTCGGCTTCTCGCGCGGCTTCGGAGACGACTGGCTGCGCCTGGTGGGTTTCAAGGCCTGGGTGGACGGCATCATGGGCAACAGCGCCGCCCTCTTCTTCGAGCCGTTCCGCCACGACCCGCGCAACCGCGGCAGCCTGCGCCACGTGATGTTCCCCGAGGGCCAGGAAGGCGCGGCCATGACTCTGACCGCGAAGGACCACTACACGCGCTTTCCGCCCGGCAACCTGGAGCGGCTGATCAAGATCGCCGCGCGCGAGGGCGTGCCGCCCCACGTGCACGCCATCGGCGACCTCGGCAACCGCATCCTGCTCGACGTCTATGAGAGGGTGCTGACGGAGGAGGGACTGCTCGGCACGGACCACCGCTGGCGCGTGATCCACGCCCAGCACGTCCATCCCGACGACTTCGCGCGCTTCGGGAAGCTCAAGCTCGTGGCCGAGGTGAACCCGTACCACATCTCGGACGACATGCGCTGGATGGAGGAGCGCATCGGCAACGACCGCGCGCGCGACGCCTATGCCTTCCGCAAGCTCAAGGACGCCGGGGCCGTGCTCATCTTCGGCAGCGACAGCCCCGGCACCAACGCCGCCCGCTACTTCTTGAGCCCGGTGTACGGGCTCTACGCCGCGGTGACCCGGCAGACGTTGAAGGGAGAGCCCAAGGAGGGCTGGTTCCCCGACCAGCGCCTCACCATCGAAGAGGCGCTGGAGGCGTACACCAAGGGCCCGGCCTGGGCGTCCTTCGAGGAGGACCGGAAGGGAACCCTCGCTCCCGGCATGCTGGCCGACGTCGCCGTGTTCGACACCGACCTCGTGAAGGTGGGCAAGGCCACGCCCGCCGACCTGCTCAAGGCCAGGGTCCTCTTCACGATCGTCGGTGGCAAGGTCGTGTACGAGGCGGCGGGGCCGTCGGGACGACGGTGATCGCCATCCCCCTCGTATCATGGAGTGTGCCGCGCCCGAATCCAGGAGGTCATCGAATGCGCCATCGCCCTCTCGTCCCCTACGTGCTCGCCGTCACCCTGGGCCTCACGGCCGCCGCGACCGCGCATTCGGCCCCGCGCGGTGAAGCGAAGGTCACCCTGGCCGGAAAGCCGATCGTCGTGGACTACGGACGGCCCAGCTTGAACGGCCGCGACATGCTCGGCCGGGCCGAGGTCGGGCAGGAGTGGCGGATGGGCGCCGATGCTCCCACCACGCTCGACACGCCGGCGACCCTGAGTTTCGGAGGGGCGACGGTCCCGCCCGGGAAATACGTCCTGAAAGCGAAGAAGGTGTCCGAGAAGGACTGGACCCTCAAGCTGGAGCGGGACGGCAAGGCCGCAGCGGAAGTGCCCCTCCAGAGCTCGACCCTCGACAAGAGCGTCGAGGAGTTCACCATCGACCTCGCCGAGGAGAAGGGCCAGGGCGTGTTCCGCATGTCCTGGGGCAACGTGGCGCTGGCCACCCGCTTCACCGCGAAGTAGCGGGCGCATTCCGTTCGCAAAGCCCTCATGAGTGACGTGCCGCGAAGGGCACCCCGGCAGCCGGAGGCGTGTCCAAAGGGCCGGACGAATTTGTAGGCCCGCGCCCTACGAAAAAGACAGTTGATATCCGCAACGATTCGCTCTACAAACAGCCACCTTTTCCCTTTGCCGGTCCTTGCGTTTGGAGGTGGGCATGAGCGTTTCGAGACGCGTCGTGGCGTGCGTCGTCGCCCTGATCGCGGCGAGCGTAGTGCCGGTGCTGGCCCAGACGTATCACGGAGGTCTTCGCGGGCTCGTCCGCGAGCAGGGCGCCGTGGTCCCGGGAGCCGGAGTGGATCTCGTCAACGAAGCGACGAACGTCTCTCGCCACACCCAGACCAACAACGCGGGGGAATACGCGTTCATCAACGTGGATCCGGCGACCTACACCGTGAAGGTCACGATGCAGGGCTTCAAGACCATCGAGAACAAAGGCGTCCGCATCGGAACCCAGCAGTTCGTGACGCTGGACTTCGCGCTGGAGGTGGGCAGCCTGGCGGAGGCGGTCACGGTCGAGAGCCAGGCCACGCCGCTCGAGACCTCGAACGCGTCGGTGAGCAGCAACCTCGACAGCGCCACCCTGCAGACCCTTCCCACGGCCGGTCGCAACCCGTTCTTCCTCGCCACCATCACACCCGGAGTGACCCACACCGGCGACCCGCAGTTCATCCGGCAGCAGGACCAGACCAACTCCTCGCTCCTCTCGCTGGGAGGCGGACCGCGGCGGGGCAACAACTACACGCTCGACGGCGTGGCCATCGTCGACCTGCGCAACCGGGCCACCGTCATCCCCTCGATCGAGGCGGTGGAGGAAGTCAAGGTCCAGGTCACGACCTACGACGCGGAAATGGGTCGCACCGGCGGCGGCGTCTTCAACATGACCGGCAAGTCCGGCGCGAACGCGTGGCACGGGAGCCTCCTGGGGCAGAACCGGCCGAGCGGGACGAGATCGCTGTCCTTCTTCGGCCGCAAGGCGTGCGAGGACGGCTCCGGGTCGTGCGACAAGCCCGATACTTATTTCTACCTCTACGCCGGCTCCCTCGGCGGGCCCATCCGCAAGGACAAGACGTTCTTCTGGACCTCGTTCGAGGGGTACCGGACCAATACGATCGACGACGCCACGGTGAGGGTGCCGACCAATCGCGAGCTGAGCGGTGACTTCTCCCAGAGCGGCATCACCGTCTACGATCCGCTGACCACGCGGCCCGACCCGAACAACCCGGGTCAGTACATCCGCACGCCGTTCCCCGGCAACGTGATCCCGGCCAACCGCATCAGCCCCGTCGCGGCCGCGATGCGGCCCTACTGGCCGGCGGGGGGATCCGCCAGCGCCCAGCTCGTGGACAAGTCGATCACGGGCACGATCAAGCTCGACCAGCTGTGGACGGACAACTTCCGCACGTCGGCCATGTATGCCTACTACGATTCCACCGAGCCGCAGCCGCGCTCCTACCTCAAGGACGGCGAGACCCAGCCCATCGGCGAGAACCATGCCGATCCCGGGGACGGCGCGCTCTACCGCACGGTGCACGCCGTGGCCGTCAACAACACGATCACACCGAACGCGAGCACTGTCGCCCACGTCCGCCTGGGCTACACCCAGTTCGCCGACGACTGCGTGCCCGTCGCGGGCTTCGACCCGGGCACGCTGGGCTTCTCGCCGAGCTTCGTGAACCAGATCCCCGTGAAGAAGTTCCCCTACTTCGCCATCGGGACGTACGGCACCGACTACAACGGCTACATGTTCGGCGAGCGCCCCATCAACAACCTCAAGTACTACTCCTGGGACGCGAACGCCTCCATGTCCAAGCTCCTCGGCCGGCACACGGTGAAGTTCGGCGCGTCCTATCGCCAGATCGGGGCCAAGAACTTCAACCCCAGCCAGTCCGCCGGGCGCTACTTCTTCGACGGCCAGTTCACGAGCGCCGACCCTCTCGATCCCGAGAACAGCGATCCGCATTCGCTGGCCGCATTCCTGCTCGGATACCCGTCGGACGGGTTCATCACGGTGGCCAGACCGACCAACGCGTACATCAACTACTACGCGGGGTACGCCCAGGACGACCTGCGCCTCAGCCCGGACCTGACCGTCAACCTGGGGCTCCGTTACGAGTTCGAGCAGGGCCTGCAGGAGAAGAACGACGAGCTGACCGTCGGCTTCGACCGCGACCGGGCATGGCCGGTCCAGGTGCCGGGCCTGTCGTTGAAGGGCGGGCTCATGTACGCGGGCGTGGACGGGTATCCCACGCACCAGAGCGACCCCTCCAAGACGAAGTTCGCGCCGCGGGCGGGCTTCGCCTGGTCGGTCAACCCGAGGACGGTGGTGCGCGGGGGATACGGTCTCTTCTACGCGCCTCACCAGTACCCGGGCATCAGCGCCACCAGTCTGGGCACGCGCGGCTTCACCCAGAGGACCGACCTCGTGGCCAGCCAGGACGGCGGCCTGACGCCCAGCGCCAACATCGTCAACCCCTTCCCGAGCGGCCTGAGCCAACCGACGGGCAGCGCCACCGGCATCCTGACCGGCGCCGGGGGATCGGTGGACTTCGTCGATCAGTTCCGCAAGTCCGCCTATGTCCACCAGTATTCGGTGGACTTCCAGCGGGAGCTGGGCAACCGGCTGGTGGCCGGGATCGGCTACATCGGCGCCACCTCACGGCACCTCGGCCTCGGCGGCAACGACGACGAGAGCGTCAACATCAACCAGCTCGATCCGCGGTTCCAGACCCTGGGCTCGGCGCTCTTCGACTCCGTGCCGAACCCGATGTTCGGCAACCCGGTCTTCGGGGCCTTCGCCGACCAGCGGACCATCCCCCGCGGCCAGCTCCTTCGGCCCTATCCGCAGTTCGGTGACATCCTGGCCCACCAGGTGAGCGACGGCCGCGCCCAATACCATTCGCTGGTCTTGAGGCTGGAGCGGCCGATCGTGAACGGCTGGGGCGGCCGCATCAACTACACCTGGAGCAGCAACCAGAACAACATCTTTGGCGAGCTGAACCAGTTCAGCAACAACAGCACGAGCGTCGGCCGCATCCTCAACAGCTACGACGTCGACTCCGAATACGCCCACTCCATCACGGAGCAGCCGCACCGGCTCAACTTCGCGCTGACCGGCGAGCTTCCCTTCGGCAAGGGCAAGAAGCACCTGTCCGAGCCGGGTATCGCCCGCGTCCTCTTCGGCGGCTGGGCCGTCACCGGCGTCGGCTACTTCCAGAGCGGCTTCCCGGTGGCCGTCATCCAGAGCAGCAACAACACGGGCCTGTTCAGCCGCGTGCAGCGGCCGAACGTGACCGGCACCAGCCCGACGACCGACGGCAGCACCGAGAGCCACTACGATCCGGACTGCAGCTGCCTCAACAACTGGTTCAACCCCGCCGCCTGGTCGACGGCGGCCCCTTTCACCTTCGGCAACGCGCCGCGCACCAACACGGACATGCGCACGCCGTTCAAGACCCAGACCGACGTGGCCTTCCAGAAGACGGAGCCGATCGGCGGAGGCTCGCTGATGATCCGGGCCGAGATCATCAACATCTTCAACAACACGCAGTTCAACGGGCCGAACATGACGTTCGGCTCCTCGAGCTTCGGCCGCATCTCGTCCACGCGCGGGTTCCCGCGGCTGTTGCAGATCATGGCGCGCTTCTCGTTCTAGACGACGCGCCGTGACGGAGAGGGCGGCCCTTCGGGGCCGCCCTTCTTTCGACGTAGGATCGCCCCGGTGTCTCGCCTCCTTCGCGTTCTCCTCGTCCTCCTCGCGCCCGGGCTCTTCGCGTCCTGCTCCCGGCCCCGGCCCGCCCTCCGCAACGTCGTCCTCATCAGCATCGACACGATGCGCGCGGACCACGTGAGCGCCTACGGCTTTCCGCGGCCGACGACGCCGAACATCGATGCCGTGGCCCGGGAGGGGGTCCTGTTCAAGAACGCGCGCACTCCCGTGCCCATGACGCTGCCCGCCCACGTCTCCATGCTCACGGGCACCCTGCCCCCGACGCACGGCCTGCGCGACAACCTGCTCAGCCGCTTGCCGGAGGGAAGCCGGACTCTCGCCACGAGACTCAAGGCGAGAGGGTTCGCGACGGGCGCCGTGGTCAGCACCTTCGTGCTCGATCGCCGCTTCGGCACCGGCCAGGGCTTCGATACCTACGACGACCGTTTCGACGCCGTGCACAAGATCGGCGACCTCAGCGAGCGCAAGGGGGACGAAGCGGCCCGCCACGCCACGGAGTGGCTCGACCAGCACAAGGACCGGCCGTTCTTCCTCTTCCTCCACCTCTACGATCCGCACGACCCCTACGAGCCGCCCGAGCCGTTCGCATCGCAGTGGAAGGGCGATCCCTACGCCGGAGAGGTGGCCTTCGCGGACCATTGCGTCGGACAGGTGACCGCGAAGCTCCGCCAGCTCGGGCTCGACGACTCGACCCTCCTCGTCATCACCGGGGACCACGGGGAGATGCTCGGCGAGCACGGGGAGCTCAACCACGGCTTCTTCATCTATGAGGGCGCGTTGCGGGTGCCGCTGGTCATGCGCGTGCCCGGGAGGCAGGGGGCGCCGCGGCCGCTCGATCTTCCCGTGAGCCTCGTCGACATCGTCCCCACCGTGCTCTCCCTGGTGGGAGCCGAGGTCCCGAAGGACGTCCAGGGAGTGGACCTCTCGCCCTGGATCGCGGGGCAGGGAGTGGGCGGCGGAGCCCGGTCGCTCTACGCGGAGACGGTGACCCCGACGCGCTACTACGGCGCCAGCTCCCTGCTCGCCGTCATCGCCGACGGATGGAAGTACATCGAGACGACGCGCCCCGAGCTCTACGACCTGCGCCACGATCCCGCGGAAGCCGTGAACCTCTTCGCGCGCGAGCCGGCACGGGCGGACGCGCTCTCTCGCACGCTGGCCGCGGTCCTGGCCGCGGCCGGCCGCGCCCCCGGGCCGGCGCCGCAATCCGCGGCCCTGGACGAGGAGGCCCGCCAGCGCCTGGCCGCCCTCGGCTACCTGGGCCGGGGCGGCGACACCTCGGCCCAGGGCTTCGACCGGAGCAAGGAGGATCCGAAGGACCTGATCGGATTCTTCCGGCAGGACCAGCGGCTCAACAAGCTCGTCGAGGAGAAGAAATACGCGGAGGCCCGGGCGCTCTGCGACGACATGCTCCGGCAGCGGCCGGGGTTCGCGGACTGCCATCTGCAGATGTCCAAGATCGCGGCCGCCGAGGGCAACCTCGATGCGGCCCGGACGGCGGCGGCCAAGGCGGTCGCGGTCGGGCCGAAGAACGCACGGGCCCATCTGCAACTGGCGGCCCTGCTCCGCGAGCGGGGCGACCTCGACGGGGCCATCGGGCACTTTCGTCAGGCCCTCGCCCTCGATCCCGATGCGCCCGACACGCGCACGTGGCTGGGGCGAGCGCTCGCGGAGAAGGGCCAACTGGACGAGGCCGCGCACCTGCTCGGGCCCGGCGCGGTCGGAGCGCCGGAGAGCGCGCTGGCCGCGACCCAGCTCGGCTACGTCCTGGCCAGGCAAGGCAAGCGGGCGGAGGCCATCGCCAGTTACCGCCGCGCCCTCGTCCTCGACCCGGGCTCGGCGGAGGCGCATGCCTATCTCGGCTCCGCTCTCGCCGAAGGTGGCGAGTGGGACGAAGCCATCGCGCACTTCGAAGCGGCGCTGAAGGTCCGGCCGGAGAACGCGGAGCTCCACGACTGGCTGGGCATGGCGCTGCGCGAGAAGGGACGGCCGGAAGAGGCCCTCGTGCACTTCCGCGAGGCGGTGAGGCTCGGGCCCGGCCTGGCCATGGCGCACTTCAACCTCGGACGCGCGCTCAAGCAGCAAGGGAACCTCGACGAGGCGGTGCCGCACTATCGGCGGGCCATCGCCCTCGACCCGCGCCTGGCCGCCGCCCACAACGCCCTGGGCAGCGCGCTGGGTTCGCAAGGCCAGGTGCGCGAGGCCATCCGGGAGTTCCGAGAGACGCTTCGGCTGCAGCCGGACAACGAGGAGGCCCACAACAACCTCGGCCTCGCCCTGCGCATGACGGGGGAGCGCGACCAGGCGCTGGCGGAGTTCACGGCCGCGCTCGCGCGCAAGCCCGACTGGCCGGGCCCCATGAACGAGATCGCGTGGATCCTCGCGACGCACCCCGATCCCGCCGTCCGCGACCCGGCCAAGGCCGCTGGGCTCGCGGAGCGCGCCGCCGACCTGACCGGGCGGCGTCAACCCGTGATCCTGGATACGCTGGCCGCCGCCTACGCCGCCTCCGGCGACTTCGAGCGCGCGGCCGCCACCGCGCAGGAGGCGGCCTCCCTCGCCGCGGCGGCCGGTGCGGCGGCCCTGTCCCGAGAGATCGATGGGCGCCTCGCCCTCTATCGGCAGGAGAAGCCGTATCGCGAGACGCGCGGCGCGGCCGCGGGCCGCCGCTAGTAGCCCCGCGCCTCTTTCAGCTCGGGCCGCTCGGGGTCGGCGTTGCGCCAGTTGGCCAGGAAGCGGCGGTAGTGCCCGCGGGCGGACTCGCGATCGCCGCGCGCCGCCGCCGCCCGCGCCAGGCCGAGGAGGGCGGCGGATCGGTTGGGCGCGCGCGCGAGGGCCTGCGCGAACGCCGACGCCGCGTCCTGCGGCCGGCCCAGCTCGAGGAGTATCTCGCCCTGAAGCTCGGACGCGGGCTTGAGGGGCCGCGGCAGGCCGAGGGGCGGCGGGAGCTGCCCCTCGAGGACGACGGCTTCCTGCATCCGCGTCACCGCCTCGTCGCCGCGCCCGCCGGCCACTGCGAGCACCGCGGCCAGCTCCTTCTCCATCACGGCCACGTCGAGGGCGCGGGTTCCGGTTCCCCCGGGCTCACGCGGTCCCGCGCGCCGGGCCAGCTCGGCCCGCGCCATCTCCGCCATCCGGGAGTCCCCGCGCCGAGCGGCGCTCACGCCGATCGCGAACAGCTCGCCGGTGGTGTCGAAGCTGGTCGCCGTCGCGAGCTCCTGGTAGGAGCGCGTCTCCACCACGTAGCGGGCGCGCATGTCGGACAGGAGTGCCTTCAGCCTCGGGGCACCCGTGGCCTCCACCGCGGGCCGGATGAGGTCGAGGGTCTCTCGCGCCTTCTGGAAGCGGCCCTGTTGCAGCGACTCGTACAGCAGCCAGGAGAGGCTGTGGTAGTCGCGCATGCCGACGGCCAGGCCCTTGCGCTTGACCCAGGCGTCCGACGCGCGGAAGGACGCTTCGTCGGAGGCGGCGGCGTCGTCCCACAGGCCGAGCTGGAGAAAGATGTGCGCCGGCATGTGCAGCGCGTGGCTCGACTGCGGTGCGATGCTCGCGTAGCGGCGCGCCGCCGGAAGCGCGAGGCGAGCGTGGTCGGGGTCGTCGTAGTCATGTATCAGGTAATGAAGCGCGCCCGGATGGTCCGGATCGCGCGCAAGCACGCGTTGCAGGATGGCCGCCACCTGTTTCTGGATGGCGCTGCCGACGAGCGCATGCTGGTGGCCGTCGTCACCGTCGTTGAAGAGCGCGGGGCTGCGGGCGGCCGTGCCCATCAGGGCGAGGGCGTGGAAGGTCGCGGCCTCGAGATCGTCCGGATGCGACGCCGCGAGCTGTCCCATCGCTTCCGCGTAGGCGTGATCACGCGCGGCGCGGTCACCGGTCCCGAACAGGATCTCGACGGCGCGCAGGTAGTCCTTCTCGCGGTCCGTGGGCGCCTTGGCCAGGCGCGCCTCCGGCGTGGGTCCCAGCCGGCGCAGGCTCTCCCGCGCGGTGTCGGCGTCCTGGTTCCGCCAGAGGGTCTGGTTGCAGGCCATCGCCTCGCCCCAATAGGCCAGGGCGAAGTCGCGATCGAGGCGCTGGGCGTCGCGAAAGGCCTCGACCGCGTCTTCGTACGCGAAGTTGTGGAGCGCGGTCACCCCGCGCAGGAAGGACGGCTGGGCGGCGGGGGAGCCGGAAGTGGGGAACCGGAGCGGAGTCAGCGCGAGGAGCGCGAGGAGCGCGAACCGGCCCACGGCGGCGATGCTAGCATGCGGCTCGTGAGCTCACCGCGCACGCGACGGGCCTTCCTCGAAGCCTCCGCCGCCGCCGCGGTCGCGACGTGGATCGGTCGCACGGCCAACGCCGGCGCGGCGCCGCCGCTGGGCACGGTCCCCTTCGCCGACGAAGGAGCCTTCCCGCTGGACGAGACCGTCGGCGCCGGTCTCGGCCGGCGACGGGCGCTGGACCTGTCCACTCTCACGCCGGACGCGCCCGTGGTTCCGCAGGACCGGTTCTTCATCCGCACCGGTTGCCCGGATCCGCTCCCCTCCACGAGCGAGTGGAAGATCCGCGTGCGCGGGCTGGTCGAGGGGCCCGCCGACGTGGAGGTAGCGGTCCTGCGGCGAGAAGCGGACGACCGGGGCGTTCACCTCCTGGAATGTGCGGGGAACTCGCGGGCGGCGCACTTCGGATTCCTGAGCGTCGCCCGCTGGACCGGCGTTCCGCTCGACCACGTGCTCTCCCGCCTCCGTCTGCTTCCCCGGGCCACTCGAGTCCGCGTCTCGGGCTTCGATCAGCACTCGATCCTCGATCCGGGGTCGGTTCCGGGCGCGAGCTGGGTCTTCGGCCTCGACCAGATCCGCGACGCGCGCGCCTTCCTCGCCACGGGCATGAACGGCGCTCCCTTGCACCCGGACCATGGCCATCCCGTGCGCCTCGTCGTGCCGGGCTGGTACGGCTGCACCGCGATCAAGTGGGTGGACGAGATCGCGCTGGTGGACGACGAGGCCCCCGCCACCGATCAGATGCTCGAATACGCCGTTCGAACCCATCAAGATCCCAAGGGGCCGCTGCTGGCCCGCGATTTCCAGCCCGCCACCATCGATCCGGCGGCGGCGGCGGCGCGGGTGGACATGATCGGGGCGGAGGGCGGCACGATTTCGTATCGCGTCGCGGGGCTCGCGTGGGGCGGGCGCGCGTCGCCGCGCGCCCTGGCCATCCGCTTCCGCCCCGACGCGCCGTTCGCGCCCGTGGAGCGGATCGGAATGGGTGAAACGGGCGCCTGGACCTTCTGGTCCCACACCTTCCGCCCGCCCGCGCCCGGCCGCTACCGCATCGAGCTGGCCGTGCGGGACCCGGGCGTGCGCACGCGACGGCTCGATCGGGGCTACTACGCGCGCGAGGTCGAGATCGCGAGAGTCTGAGCCGTGCGGTTGACGCACCTCCCGCGCGCTCACTATGATCGGGCGTTCTGCGATCGAGAGGCTGATCCCAAGTGAAAATCCACGAGTACCAGGGCAAGCAGCTCCTTGCCGCGCACGGCGTGCCCGTGCCGCAGGGGAAGGTGGCCTACAGCGTCGACGAGGCGGTCAAGGCGGCCAAGGAATTGGGCTTGCCCGTCGTGGTCAAGGCCCAGATCCACGCTGGGGGGCGCGGCAAGGCGGGCGGGGTGAAGCTCGCCCGCACCGCCGACGAGGTCGAGACCATCGCCAAGGCGATGCTCGGCTCGACCCTCCACACGCACCAGACGGGCCCGGAGGGCCGTGTCGTGCGGCGCCTGCTCATCGAGCAGGGGATGGACCTCGAGGGCTCGAAGGAGATGTACCTCGCCATCGTGGTCGACCGCGCGACCGCGTCGCCGGTGTTCATGGCCTCGTCCCAGGGGGGCATGGACATCGAAGAGGTCGCGGCCAAGAACCCGAAGGCCATTGCGAAGGAGGCCATCGACCCCGCGGTGGGCTTCCAGGCCTTCCAGGCCCGCAAGATCGCCTTCGGCCTCGAGCTGCCGCCGGCCACCCTCCCCAAGGCCGTGCCGTTCATGCAGTCGCTGTACAAGGCGTTCGAGGGCGTGGACGCGTCGCTGCTCGAGATCAACCCGTTCCTGATGACCAGAGACGGGACGCTGTACGCGCTGGACGCGAAGATCACGTTCGACGACAACGCGCTGTACCGCCATCCCGAGCTCAAGGAGCTGCGCGACCTCGACGAAGAGGATCCGCTGGAGGTCGAGGCCTCGAAGTTCGGCCTGAACTACATCAAGCTCGAGGGCGGCACCGTCGGCTGCATGGTCAACGGGGCCGGCCTGGCCATGGCCACCATGGACATCATCAAGCTGGCCGGGGGCGCGCCCGCCAACTTCCTCGACGTGGGCGGAGGCGCGAACGCGGAGCAGATCCGCAACGCGTTCCGCATCCTGATGATGGACAAGGACGTGCGCGCGGTCTTCATCAACATCTTCGGCGGCATCCTGCGCTGCGACGTGCTCGCCGAAGGCGTGATCGCGGCCGTGCGCGACCTCAACGTGCAGGTGCCGGTCGTGATCCGCATGAAGGGGAACAACGAGGAGAGGGGCAAGGAGATGCTGAGGCAGTCGGGCCTCAACTTCACGACCGCGGACAACATGACGGAAGCGGCCAAGAAGGTGGTGGCGGCGGCGGGAGGCGCGAAGTGAGCGTCCTCGTCGGCAAGAATTCGCGCGTGCTCGTGCAGGGCATGGGCAAACACGGGACGTTCCACGCGATGGGCTGCCGCGACTACGGGACGAAGGTCGTCGGCGGCGTCACTCCAGGCAAGGGCGGGGCGAAGATCGAAGGCTTCCCGATCTTCGACAGCGTGACCCAGGCCGTCGAGCGCACAGGCGCGAACGTGTCGATGATCTTCGTGCCCCCACCGGGCGCGGCGGACGCGATCATGGAAGCGGCGGACGCGGGGATCCCGCTCATCGTCTGCATCACCGAAGGCGTGCCCACGCTGGACATGGTGCGCGTGGCCGAGTTCCTGAAGGACCGCGAGACGCGCCTCATCGGCCCCAACTGTCCGGGCATCATCTCGCCGGGCGAGAAATGCAAGGTCGGGATCATGCCCGGTCACATCCACAAGGGCGGCAACGTCGGCGTGGTCTCGCGCAGCGGGACGTTGACGTACGAGGCGGTGGCGCAGCTCACCGCGCTGGGCATCGGCCAGTCCACCTGCATCGGGATCGGCGGCGACCCCATCATCGGCACGAACCACACGGACGCCATCGAGCTGTTCAACAAGGACAAAGGCACGAAGGCCATCGTGATGATCGGCGAGATCGGCGGCAACGCGGAGGAAGAGGCGGCCGCCTACGTGAAGAAACACGTGAAGAAGCCGGTGGTCGGCTTCATCGCGGGGCAGACGGCGCCCCCCGGCCGCCGCATGGGCCACGCGGGCGCCATCATCGCCGGCGGCAAGGGCACGGCGGCGGAGAAGATGAAGGCCATGAAGGCCGCGGGCATCCACGTCGTGAAGTCCCCGGCGGACCTCGGCGCGGCGGTGGCGAAGCTATTGAAAGTCAAGGGACACTGAATTGATCGAACGAACTTTCTCCATCATCAAGCCGGACGCCGTGAAGGCGGGGAGCGCCGGGGGCATCCTCGGGCGCATCGAGAAGGACGGGTTTCGCATCGTCGCGCTCCGCTTGCGCCACCTGACGCGCGCGGAGGCCGAGGGTTTCTACCACGTGCACCGGGCGCGGCCGTTCTTCGGCAGCCTCACCGAGTTCATGTCCGGCGGGCCCTGCATCACGATGGTGCTCGAGCGTGAGGGGGCGATCGCGCGCCTGCGCGAGCTGATGGGCGCGACCGATCCGGCCAAGGCGGCCGCGGGCACCATCCGCAAGGATTTCGCGGCCTCGATCGAGGCCAACGCGATCCACGGCTCGGACGCGGCGGAAACGGCGGCGTTCGAGATCGGCTACTTCTTCCCGGGTATCGAGCTGCCTCGGTCGGGCGCATAGGCGGACTGGTCTGAGATTCGTTAGCAGGGCGTAGCCCGTCGCGCGTCCGATCCTTGCCCCACGTCTATTTCCTTCACAACGGCGGCGTTCTCGGCGCGAGCCTCGCTCGGACACCTATCATCGTTGCGTGTTCGCGCCGACATTGGATCTTGGTTGCGGATAAGAAGTGTTCGACGGACCATAGGCCGTGTCAGCGCACATGATGATCCAGGGGATCGGTACCCTTGCCATCTGCCTATCCGCTTGCACAGGTCTCGCCGCCTGGCGCCCCGAGCTGGAGCCGATTCTCTTGGCGTGGCGTTTGCCGCTGTATCCTGAGATCTCGCGCCTGACATGCATGGAGGGCACACAACGCATCAGGATCTCCGTCGCGTCAGACGGCCGTCCACTCGACGCGGTCTGCGTGTCTTTCGACGGGCGTGCGCGCGCGACACACCCAGGTATCGCTAGGGTCACTCGAAGTGGCGGAGTGCCGCTGCTGTGCGACTGGGCCCTCCGCGAAGTCCACCAGTGGCACTACGAGCCCAGCCAGAGGGCCACGCGAGAACACGTCGTTGACTTCCTGTACCAGCTCATGCCGGAGGATGCTACGCCGTCTGACGTGAGGTCGCGTTTCATTACACCATCGGTGTTTGCCGTTCGAAGTTACCGACCGCCCTCGTGCAAGGCCGAGTGAGCCGTTTGAGGCGAGCCGTCGAACAACAAGAGGCAGCAGACGAGGGCCGGCCATCCGGCGCTCGCAGCTTCAGCGGGTGTCCGACCTTGTAGCGCCCGGCTAGACTTGCCCCGGCGACTTGCGCATGCCACTCTCGCGCGGGGTGGCGAGTGACCACGAGAGAGAGGTGGCAACCAGGCGAGCCCCAAAGCACGCGCGGCGCACTCTTGCGGGTCATGAAGGTCGTCGGAGTGTTGTTTCTTCTTGCTTTGGTCGCCATGCTAGTGACGCCGATGGGGCCAGACTCGCAACTGATGCTGCCGTTCCTTGTCGTGATGTGGTTCGCCCTCGCGGCGCTCACCATGCTGGGCGTCGCATACCTGGTGGTTGGCAGAGGCAAGCCCTGAGCGGTCGTCGCATGAGCATCGCGGAGGTGGGGTCCACGATTGCTGGCGCGCCAATTGTCGCACTTGCTCGATTCGGAGCGCGGCATGACAACGAGATGCAGCAGACGAGGTCCACGCTCGCCGGATGGCGAGGCCCTCGCACCTGACCTCGACGGACAAGTGGCGAGACCGGCGATGGCTGGAACTGGGCGGCAGTAGGTAGACTGCGCAACTGGAGGTCATTATGGCTCTTCGCAGCAGCCTCTTGGCGTGTCTGATCGGTACGTTCGTGGTGGCGGGCGGAGTTCTGGCAGCCGACAAACCCGAGGACGCCGGGCAGGCTGCCGCCGAGTCCTGGTTGAAACTCGTGGACGCCGGTAACTACTCCGGGTCGTGGGAGCAGGCAGCCAAGGTGTTCAAGGACGCAGTCAAGCAAGACGACTGGGGCAAGATGGCGGCAGGCGTTCGGGCTCCACTGGGCAAGCTAGTGTCTCGCAAGCTCAAGTCGCGTGAGTACACCGAGAAGATGCCCGGCGCACCTGACGGCAAGTACGTCGCCATCCAGTACGACACCGTGTTCGAGCACAAAGCGGCTGCCGTAGAGACCGTGATTCCGATGGCGGATCCTGATGGCGTCTGGCGGGTGTCGGGGTACTTCATTCGCTGACGGAGCCGTCGATCGGCGAGCCGTCGAACAAGTATCTGCACTCCTCCGTCAATAACTAAGTCACGGCGTTAACCGGGGTGCAGGGGCGGAGCCCCTGCCCGCGCGCGGCCCCCTGGGGGGCGCCATTGGTGACGCACGGCCGAAGGCCGGACGGTTTCGGGGGAAGACGTTGTCGTCCAGGCGCGTGCTCACGATCAAGAATCGTGCTGAGCGGGACGGACTGCAAAACGTATCTCCGGCCTCTCTCGGTGCAGCCCTCGCGGTCAGGAGCCCGACGCCAGGGATGGTCTGGAGCTGCTCGACGGCCCGGCAGCTGCTCCGCCACGGCCTCGAGCTGCCGCTCGACGAGCTTCACGCGAGCCTCGATCTCCCGAATCTCACGACAGGCCTCCGCGAAGACCGAGCGCAGGGCGTCGGGCAGGTGTGAGTCTGCGTCCTCGATGACAGCCCACACCGCGGGCACGACCTCGCGTGATCCCACGGGAATGAAGAACTCCGAGCTCACGGAGCAAGCCGCGCAGCGTGTTCAGCCGGGCTGTTCGTTCGAGCATCCACCCCGAGCGCAGCCGATGGAGGGAGGTCAGGACCTGCTGGTTCACGGTCTTCACCGGAACGGGTCTGATGTCGTCGTTCCGGCTCGCCTCCAGGATGCCCTTGGCGTCGGTGCGGTCCGTTTTGTTGCGGCGAATGTAAGGACGGACGTGGTGCTGCGGCAGAAGAATCACCTGGTGGCCGAGCTTCTGGATCTCTCGCGCCCAGTAGTGGGCGGAGCCACACGCTTCCGTCACCACCGTGGCCGGCGCTTGCTGGGCTAGATAGGGCAGGAACTGATGACGCTTCGGACGCTCCCGGCGGCTGACGTGACCGGGGCGATCAGAGATCGCAATCTCGAATACGGCCTTTGCCACATCGACGGCGATGCGAGTATCTTTCGACATGATGGGCTCCTCCTTTTGCTCTAAGCCAGCAGCGACTTTGGCACTTGATGCCGACTAAGTCGCAGGAGGAGTCCATCTCATCAATGCAGCGGACGAAGCGCGGCTTGGATGGAGCTTCGCCGCTGATCTTGGTGTTCGGCGGACGAGCGTAGAATGGGCGCGGACGGCGCGCGGTCCAGGGAGAGCCAGATGGTGGACATCGAAGTCGCCGAGGGTCTCGTCACGTTTAGGGTTCGCGGTCTCCACAAGATATGGGCGCTGCGGCGACGGATTCGTGTTCCCATCGAGAGCATCGTCAGTGTGGAGCTGGGCGAGGCGGCCACTCATGAGGCGCGAGGCTGGAGACTCTTTGGCTCATGGATTCCTGGCCTCATTACAGCTGGCACTTTTGCTAGGGACGGGCAGTGGTGGTTCTGGGACGTAGTCAGACCTGCCCGAGCACTCGCGATCACCCTGACACAGCATCGGTACTCTCGCTTGATCGTTGAGGTCGCCGACCCTGGCGATGCACTGCTGCGTCTGAGGCAAGGTCTCGCAAAGGGATAGCGAGGACGCCGCCGAACAAACAGATGCAGCGGACGAGGCTGGCGCAAGCGATGGAGCCTCGCCGCTGATCTGTGTGTTGGGCGGACGAATCGAAATTCCGTGACAACGAACGCGTTTTTGCTGACCCGAAAAGCACTCGCTGCTGTTCTGGTGAGCGTTGCTTGTCGTCCTGCCGCTCAGGGCATCAATCCCGACTCTCAGCCGGCGCGACGAATCTCCATCGATGTGCGCGACGCGTCTCCGCTCCAAGCGGACTTGTATGGCGCTGGCAACCGCGGCGTCGTCATGTTCGCGCATGGCGGCTACTCCACGCGCTTGAGCTGGGCACCACAAGCCAAAAGGACCGCCGGCGCCGGGTTCCGGGTCCTCGTGGTCGAGGCGCGCGCCGCTGCGGAATTGGCGTCCGGAAGAGAGACGCCATGCCTTTACGACGAGCGCTGTCTTGCGAAGGATGTGCTCGCAGGCGTGCGGTATCTGCGGAACCTCGGCGTCGATAGCATTGCCCTAATGGGCGGCAGCATGGGCGGTGGCGCCGTCGCGCAAGCCTCCGTCGAAGCGGAACCCGGCCAGATCCAACATACCGTGCTTCTGGCCCCGGCGACGATTGCTGCACCCGAACGAATCCAGGGTCACAAACTATTCATCACGACGCGTGAGGACGCGAACGCCGCGGGCCCGAGATTGCCCGGTATTCGGGCGCAGTTCGAGAGGGCACTCGAACCAAAGCGCCTCGTTGTGCTTGAAGGGGCGGCGCATGCACAGCGCATTTGCTCACCGCGGACGGTGATGCTGTCATGCAGGATATTCTGGCCTTCCTACGCACGCGTTAGTCTCGCGCGCCTAGCAACCGCTTGAAGCTGACGGCCGTGCGACGACCAGCCTGCCGCAACGGCCGCAGCTTAAGCGGGTGTAGGCCGACACCAGGGGGCAAGTGGGAGGGTTTGGAGGCATGATCGGTCCGAGAGTTCACGTTCTGGTCTTCGACGGCCTGGCCGACTGGGAGGCCGGTCATGCCCTTGCAGAGCTGCGGCGCTCTGGCGGTCTGGAGGTGGTCGCCGTCGGGTTCAACACCGATGCGGTCACCACCATGGGGGGCCTGCACGTTCTGCCCGACCTTGCCTTATCTGCGGTTGTGCCAAGTGACGTCCGGCTATTCCTGCTCCCAGGTGGTGACTCATGGGAAGGCACGTATCCAAGGGCTGGCCTGGAGGCGATGCTGAGGACGCTCCTGGAGAAGGGCATCCCGGTTGCTGCAATCTGCGGTGCGACGCTTGCCCTCGCGAGAGCTGGCCTGCTCGATGACCGGCGCCACACCAGCAACGCGCCCGAGTACCTCGCGCAGCACGCACCGAACTACAAGGGAAGCGACTTCTATCTCCCTCAGCTCGCCACGCGCGATCGTGGCGTCATCACAGCCAGCGGCCTTGGCAGTGTGGAGTTTGCGCGCGAGATCTTCGAGGAACTCGACGTTCTGAGCCCGGGTGACCGCTCGCTTTGGTTCGAGATGTTCAAGCATGGCAAGGTCCCTCCAGCGGCCTAACAATGGATTGGCGCTGACGACGTCCGCGTCGGCCAGCTACCCGCGGCCTTCGCAGCTCAATCCAGTGTTCGGGGGACCTACTGTCGCGTCCAGATGATCATCACGAGCGACGACGGGCGATGCTCCCTGGAGCTTTCGCCCGTGGCGTACGAGTTCGCGGGCGCCGAAGAGGTGCACGACCGAAACTGGCTCAAAGTGCGCGTCAAGGCGTCCACACCATCGGAGCGATGGGGCGGAACTGATCCTTGCCTCCGCAGCAAGCGTGAGCTTGACCTCACCGTTCGGCGCCGCACTTTGGCGAGCGCCTCTGATGCCCTTGCTCGAGAAGTGGCATCATTTCCCCAGCGATGAGGCCGCCGAACAATGCGTTGCCGCTGACGAAGCCGGCGCAAGCGATGGAGCGTCGCAGCTGAACGCAGTGTTCGCCCGACTTCGCGGACCGACAGGGGAACGCACATGAGCTTCTGTGCTTGGCGTGCCGCGGTTGTTCTGGCTGCGGTAACAACGATTGTGGCGCCAGTGGTCCGAGGTCAGACCTCGCCCGCGAGCGACAACGCGGAGCTCGCGCGGATGTTTCAGGAGGACCAGGACGATCGCAAACCGGGCCTACATGGCATCGACTGGGCCAAACTCAAGCCAAGGGATGACGCGCGGCTGGCGCGGACCCGAGAGCTGTACGCTTCCGGTGCCCTGCGCACGGGCGCAGACTGGTTTCATGCAGCGTTGATCCTTCAACACAGCAGCGAGGCGGACGACTACCTCTTGGCTCACGAGATGAGCGTTGCCGCCGTAGCGCAAGGTCACAAGGACGCGAGGTGGCTCGTCGCCGCCTCAGAGGATCGCTTCCTGATGAAGATCGGCCGCAAGCAGCGATTCGGTACTCAGTACGAGCCTGGCGACGAACCTGGCAGGTTCCGGCTCGCGCCCACCGAACCCCACGTGACGGACGCGCTGCGGGAGGCCCTCGGCATTCCGTCCCTCGCTGAAGCGAAAGCCACGGCGAGCCAGTTCGACAAGAAGTGAGGCCGCGGCGGACGCAGAGGCGGCGATGAGCCAGTTGAGCATCGGGCGAGTGGAACGCGACATCACAGATGGCGCGGCCTGGCTGTTGCCTGCGCTTCTGGCAGTTGTATTCATTGCATGCGGAGGATCCTCGCCGACAGCTCCCACGCCCCCTGTCTCAACCCCCACGCCTGCCGCGGACGCGGTGTCCATTGTGACGATTACGCCAGCGGCGGGTACCCTCTTGGCTCCGGGTCAAACGGTGGCCTTCGCCGCGACGCTTGGCTACACACTTGCGACTGCCGACTCTGGCCAGATAGTCATGGTGATTCAGGACCAAAGTGACACCGGTCTGCAGAGGGTTGGCCAGCCACAGCCAAGCGTCACGGTACGACGAGGGACCACTACCGTGACTCTCTCTGACTCAGTGAATATCCCGTCCGTGGGTGTCTCCCAGGTGCGTGTGTTCTTTCCGTTGGTTCCGGCCGGTGCCACACGAACAGAGACACTGGTACGGGTTGTCTACCCTGTTGGTTAGTCAGCAGCCCTCTCACAAGGGGGGTCTCGGAAGCGGGCGGCGATGCATCCGCTGACGGCCTGCTCGTGAGAGAGCGCGCCATGCAAGAGTTTTCGAGCACCACGGCGATCCTGCGGTTCTCAGGAGCAGTCAGGCGTGACCCGGCCATCGACATCTGGCTGAGCGACCGTCCCGTCGCCCTGGGTGCCATTGCGCGCACATGGTTCGGCCGGATGCGTGCCTGTGGGCGCGACGTCCGGGAGCTCATGCACGATGGATGTCCAGTGGCCTGCGTGAGGGACGCGCCCTTTGGCTATGTCAACGTCTTCAGGGCTCACGCGAGCGTCGGCTTTTTCCATGGAGCCGAGCTGGTGGATCCCGCTCGCTTGCTGGAAGGCAGCGGCAAGCGCATGCGGCACGTGAAGTTGAAGCCGGATGCCGATGTCGACGCCGAGGCTCTCACCGACTTGATTGCGGCTGCCTACGCCGACATCAAGAAGCGACTGGAAGTGGAGCGCTTCATTGTAGACGCGCGAGGGTGAGTGGTGGCGCCATCGGAAGAGATGCGAGAGCAGGTGTCATGGATTTGACGCTCGAGTCCGGGGCGGTGATTCGCGATGCGACGGAACTAGACATACGCGGCCGCATCGAGGGCGAGGAGTTCGCGATACTCGCGGCCGACGATGACACGTACCTGCAGTGTGCAAAGCAGAATGACGAGCCCTCCGACTACGTGCTCGAGTTCCAGGAGGGCGATCTCGGCCATCACTACCGGGCGGTTGACGATGCCGTGCCCTTGGATCGGGTGATCGTGACGTTCATCAAGTACCTGCGCGGCGACGAGTCGTGGCAGTCCGACTTCGAGTGGCGGAGGATGGAGCTTTAGGGTCGTCCCGCCGACCGCAACATCCGCGGCGCATTAGCTGGTAAATAGGACTCGTGCGAAGCCCGCCCCGCGCGTACGCGTCTGCGATCGCCGCCCTGGTGGGCGCCGTGGTCCTTCGCGGGCTGCTCGACCCGGTCATGGGCGACGCCTTGCCCCTGGTCACCATGTTCGGCGCCGTGGCCGCCGCGGTGTGGGTCGGAGGTTACCGTCCGGCCGTCGTCGTCGCGTTCCTCGGCTACCTGGCCTGCGACTACCTCTTCATCGCGCCTCGAGGAACCCTTCGCCTCGACCATCTCGGAAACATGGTCGGCTTCATCGCGTATCTCTTCACCTGCGCGCTCATCATCGCGATCGGCCAGGCGATGCGCTCCGCCCAGGCTCGGGCCGGCGAGCGGGGCGAGCTGCTGCAGGTCACCCTGCGCAGCATCGGCGAAGCCGTCATCACGACCGACACCGAAGGCCGCGTCACGACCCTGAATGCCGTGGCCGAGTCGCTCACGGGCTGGACGCAGTCCGAGGCCCTCGGTCAGCCTCTCGACCGTGTGTTCCGTATCCTCAACGAGGAGACGCGCCAGCCGGTGGAGAACCCGGCGACGCGCGCGCTGCGAGAGGGAGTCGTGGTCGGCCTGGCGAATCACACCGTGCTGATCCACAAGGACGGCCGGGAGCAGCCGATCGACGACAGCGCCGCCCCCATCCGGGACGAGCGCGGGCACGTTTCCGGTTGCGTGCTGATCTTCAGGGACGTCGCCGCGCAGCGCCGCATGGAGAAGGAGAGGGCCAGCCAGCTCCTGACCGCACGCGTGCTGGCGTCGATCGTGGAGTCGTCCGACGACGCCATCGTCAGCAAGTCGCTGGACGGGGTCATCCGGAGCTGGAACGCGGGGGCCGAGCGTCTGTTCGGTCACACGGCCGCGCAGGCGGTGGGCCGCCACATCTCCCTGGTCATCCCGCCCGATCGCATCTCGGAAGAGGACCACATCGTCGCCCGCCTCAAGGCCGGGCAGCGGATCGAGCACTTCGAGACCGAGCGCATGCACAGGGACGGGCGGCGCCTGCTCGTGTCCCTCACGATCTCGCCGATCACGGACGACGCCGGCCAGGTCGTCGGCGCCTCCAAGATCGTGCGGGACGTCACGAGCCAGCGCCGCGCCGAGGAGCGCGAGCGGCAGCTGCTGGCGGAGGCGGCGGGGGCGAATGCGAAGTTCCAGGCCTTCTTCGAGCAGGGGGCGCTCTTCGCCGGGATCATGGCCATGGACGGCACGCTCGTCGATGCCAACCGCCTGTCCTGGGAAGGCTGCGGCTTTACCAAGGAGCAAGCCGTCGGCAAGCCGTTCTGGGACGGTCCGTGGTGGTCTCCCTCGGCCGACCTGGTGGCGCGGATCAAGGACGGCTCCGCCCGTGCCGCGGCCGGAGAGACCTTTCGCGTCGAGACACCCTATTTCGTGGGTGACGGCAGCCAGCGGATCGCGGACGTGACCATCCTCCCGATCCGGGACGAGGCCGGCCGCGTCTTGTTCCTGGCTCCCACCGGCACCGACATCACGGATCGCCAGCGCGCGGAGGCCGAACGCGAGAGGTTCGCCACCGTCATCGAGAGCAGCACCGACTTCATCGGCATCTGCGACCTGAACGGCATTCCGTTCTTCGTGAACCGCGCGGGCCTCGAGATGGTGGGGCTGGACAGCCTCGACGCGGCGCGGGCCACGCCCGTCCCCGAGTTCTTCTTCCCCGAAGACCGGCCGCGGATCCTGGAGGAGTTTTTTCCGAGCGTGCTGGAGAAGGGGCACGGCGAGGTCGAGGTCCGCTTCCGGCACTTCAAGACGGGCGCGGCGCGCTGGATGGCCTACAAGGTCTTGACCGTGAAGGATGCCGCCGGGCAGCCGGTGGCCCTGGCCACGGTCAGCCAGGACATCACCGCGCGCAAGAGCATGGAGGACAACCTGCGGAATCTGGCCGCGGAGCTGTCCGAGGCCGACCGGCGCAAGGACGAGTTCCTGGCCACCCTGGCCCACGAGCTGCGGAACCCGCTCGCCGCCATCAGCAACGCCGTACAGGTCCTGCGGCACGGCGGACGCGACTCGAAAACGGTGGACTCGGCCTCCGAGATGCTGGAGCGCCAGGTGGGACAGGTCTCGCGCCTGGTGGACGACCTGCTCGACATGAGCCGCATCACGCAGGGCAAGATCGAGCTGCGCAAGGACCACGTCGAACTCACCCCGATCCTGGACCAGGCCGTCGAGACGGCCCGCGCCCTCCTGGAGAGCCGGCACCACGACCTGACGGTCACGCTGCCTTCGGGGCCCATCTACCTGCGGGCGGACGCCGCGCGCCTGGCGCAGGTGGTGGGCAATCTCCTGAGCAACGCCTCCAAGTTCACGGACGACGGCGGCCACATAGGGCTGGCCGTCGAACGAGAGGGAAAGAACGTGGTGATCCGCGTGCGCGACACCGGCATCGGCATCGCCGCCGCCGACCTTCCGCGGCTGTTCGACATGTTCACACAGGTCGATACCTCGCTGGAGCGGTCGCGCGATGGGCTGGGCATCGGCCTCACGCTGGTGAGGGCGCTGGTGGAGATGCACGGCGGGGCCGTGGAAGCGAGGAGCGCGGGCCTGGGCCAGGGAAGCGAGTTCGTCGTCCGCCTGCCGACGGTAGCGGAAGCGCCGAAGCCCGGGCCGAGGCCGACGAAGGGCGCGACGGCGCGGCCCGTCCGCCGCCGTGTCCTGATCGTGGACGACAACCAGGACGGCGCGGAGTCGCTGGCCGTCCTCTTGCAGCTCGGTGGCCACGAGACGCACACGGCGCATGACGGGCAGCAGGCGATCGAAGACGCGGAGCGGCTCCGGCCCGACATCGTCCTCCTCGACATCGGCCTGCCCCGATTGAATGGCTACGAGGTGTGCCGCCGGATTCGCGAGCAGCCCTGGGGAAAGGAGCTGTCGATGGTCGCCGTCACGGGCTGGGGACAACAAGAGGACCGGCGCCGGTCCCAGGAGGCCGGCTTCGACACCCACATCGTCAAGCCCGTCGAGCCCGAAGCGCTGATGGACCTGCTGGCGTCGCTGCCGCCGACACGCGTGTGAGCAGCCTGATCGCGGCGTGGCGGACGACCAACCGCGCGACCACGTTCCTCGTGGAGAACCTGCCGGACTCCGTGTGGGCGAGCCGCGTGCCCGGCGTTCCCCGTCAAACGGCGGGGATGATCGCCGCGCACATCCACAACAGCCGCTGCCGATGGATCAAGAGCCTCGGTGCGGCCCATGGCATCAAGGTCCCGCGGTTGGTCGATCTGCGCCGTGTCCGGCGGGCCGAGCTCCTGAAGGCGCTATCCAAGAGCAGCGAAGGCATGATCCGGCTCATCGAGCTCGGCATCGCCAATGGGGGCCGCGTGCCGCGGGCCACGTGGCAGAACTTCCCCACGGACATGGAGCACTTCCTGACCTACTTTGCCGCCCACGAGGGGCACCACCGGGGACAGTTGTGCATGATCGCTCGTCAGCTCGGGCAGCGGCTGCCGCTGCGAGTGACCGCTGGCGTTTGGCAGTGGACGAGATTCTCGCGCGAGTGAGAACGACGACCCATAGGAGATAGACCATGCGCTATCCCATCACCTTCGAGCCCTGGTATCGCTGGCTCTCGACCGTGCTCGGACTGCCTCCCTCGACCGCGTATGTCGACATCGATGGCGACGACGTGGAGGTCCGCATGGGCTGGGCCTTTCGCGCCCGCTTCCGCCGATCGGATGTGAGGTCCGCTGCGCCTTTCGACATCCAACCCCTCAGCCGCGGCGTGCACGGTCTCGCCGGCAGCTACCTCGTCAACGGCGCGGGCCGCGACATCCTGCGCATCGAGCTGCGTCCCGCCCAGCGCGCGTACTTGATGCGCATTCCAGTCAAGCTCGAGGAGCTGCTGGTGAGCCTCAGCGAGCCGGCCGAGGTCGCGAAAGCCCTGTCCGGTTAGTCGGGCCAGAGGTTGCGGCTTGCCGGCGTCGCGGGTCCCTATCTCGAGGATCACGTGCGAATGAGCCACGACCGCACCGCCCGTCAGCGATAGGATTGCGGGAGCCGAAGCCCCGTCATCTGTTTTTCGAGGAGTCGCTCCGATGAGAAAGCTGCTCGCCACATTGGCATTCGCGACGATGGCCGTCACCGGGTACGGCGCCGAGCCCGAGGCCGCCCCTGCCCCCGCCGATCCGCCCTCCACGTCCAAGTCCGCGGGCGGGTTCGATATCAGCGCGCTCGACAAGTCCGTGGACCCTTGCGTGGACTTCTACGAGTTCGCCTGCGGCGGCTGGCGCAAGGCCAACCCCATCCCTCCCGATCAGACGCGCTGGGGCCGCTTCAACGAGCTGGCCGAGCGCAATCGGAACGCCCTGCACGAGATCCTCGAGCAGGTGAAGGACGCGCGGCCCGGGCGCACTCCACTCGAGGCCCGGGTGGGGGACTACTACGCGGCCTGCATGGACGAGCCGGGCATCGAGGCGCTGGGCACGAAACCAATCGACCCGATCCTCAAGGGCGTGGACGCGATCGCCTCGAAGGAAGACCTGTTCCGCCGGCTCGGCGAGAACGACGCCTCGGCCCTCCCCACGTTGTTCCGCTTCGGGGCGGCGCCGGACCTGCACGACTCCAAGCAGACCCTCGCCAGCTTGGGCCAGGGCGGCCTGGGCCTGCCCGATCGCGACGACTACATCAAGGAAGATGCGAAGTCGAAGGAGAAGCGCGAGAAGTACGTCGAGCACGTCGCGAACATGCTGCAGCTGCTCGGCGAGAGCGCCGACCAGGCGAAGGCGGACGCGCAGACGGTGCTCCGCATCGAGACAGGCCTGGCCAAGGCGCATCTGGATCGCGTGGCCATGCGCGACCCCAAGAACCGCGACAACGGCATGACCCTCGCCGACCTCAAGCAGCTCGCGCCCGCCTTCGACTGGGACGGGTACCTGACCGCCACCGGTGCGCCACGCTTCACGCGCCTCAACGTGACGAGCAAGAAGTTCTTCCAGGAGGGCAACGCAGTCGTCGAGGGCACGTCCATCGCGGACTGGAAGACGTACCTCCGCTGGCACGTCGCGGACACGGCCGCGCCCTTCTTGAGCAAGGCTTTCGTCGAGGAGGACTTTCGCTTCAACCGGCAGTACCTCAGCGGGGCGCAGGAGATGGAGCCGCGCTGGAAGCGCTGCGTGCAGGCCACCGACCGCGACCTCGGCGATGCCCTCGGCCAGCTCTACGTCGAGAAGACGTTCGGCGCCGACGGCAAGGCGCGCATGAACAAGATGATCGAGGCCCTCACCGCCGCCCTGCGCGAGGACATCGAGAGCCTGCCCTGGATGACTCCGGCCACCAAGCAGAAGGCGCTGGCCAAGCTCCAGGCCTTCAACAAGGGCAAGGTCGGGTATCCGGACAGGTGGAAGGACTACAGCCCGGTCGTGGTCAAGCGCGACGACTACTTCGGCAACTCGCGGCGCGCCCGCGTGTTCGAAGTCAAGCGCGCCTATGCGCGCATCGACAAGCCGACCGACCGAACCCTGTGGGGCATGTCGCCACCGACCGTCAACGCCTACTACAACTCGGCCAACAACGAGATCGTCTTCCCGGCCGGGATCCTCCAGCCGCCGTTCTTCGATCGCACCATCGACGACGCCGTCAACTTCGGCGGGATCGGCGTGGTGATCGGGCACGAGTACACGCACGGCTTCGACGATCAGGGCAGCAAGTTCGACGCCGAGGGCAACTTCGAGAACTGGTGGACGGCGGACGACCTCGCTGCCTTCAAGGAGCGCACGGACTGCATCGCCAAGGAGTACGACGGCTTCGTGTCCGTCGAGGATCCCGTCAACGGAGACGTGCACCTCAACGGCCGCCTCACCCTGGGCGAGAACACCGCCGACAACGGCGGCGCTCGCGTGTCCTTCCGCGCGCTGCAGAAGTCGCTCGAGGGGAAGCCGCGCGAGACCATCGACGGCTTCACCCCGGAGCAGCGCTTCTTCCTCGGCTTCGCCAACGTGTGGTGCCAGAACGTGACGGAAGAGCAGGCCCGCCAGCTCGCGCAGACCGACCCGCACTCGCCCGGCCGGTTCCGCGTGATCGGCACCATCACCAACATGGAGGAGTTCCAGAAGGCCTTCTCGTGCAAGGCGGGGCAGCCGATGGTCCGGGAGAACGCATGCCGCGCGTGGTAGAGCGACCCTGCCGAAGCGCACCTGCAATGGAGAAAGGCGATGGGTCTTTGAGGCCACGCGCGCTCTGGGCGGCCGCGGCAATGGCGGTGCTCGTTCCCGGGATGAGTACTGCCCAACCTTCGCCGCCGCCGACGACCAGGCCGACGCAGGTCGTCCTGCTCGGCACCGGGAACCCGCCGATCGACCCCGACCGCTCGGGACCGGCGACCGCGATCGTCGTCAACGACACCGCGTACCTGGTGGACATGGGCGCGGGCCTCGTGCGGCGCGCGAAGTCCGCGGTCGTGGACAAGGGAATCACCGGCCTCGATCCGGTCAAGCTGCGCCACGTCTTCGTCACGCACCTGCATTCCGATCACACCGTCGGCTTTCCCGACCTGCTCCTGACGCCGTGGGTCATCGGACGGCGCTTCCCGTTGGAGGTCTACGGCCCGACCGGCATCAAAGCCATGTCCGCACATCTGCTCGAGGCCTACGCCGCCGATTTCGAGACGCGGACCAAGGACCGCGTGCTGTTCACGGTCGGGGCGTTTCCCGAAGGCCACGCCGTCAACGCGCACGAGATCCAGCCCGGCGTCGTCTACAAGGACGCGAACGTCACCGTCACCGCCTTCGCCACGAAGCACGCGATGGAGAGCTACGGATACCGCTTCCAGACCGCCGATCGCAGCATCGTCATCACGGGGGACACGAACCCGACGCCGGCCACGATCGAGGCCTGCAACGGATGCGACGTGTTGATCCACGAAGTCCTGACGAACGAGTGGCTGGGGAAGCGGCCGGATTTCCGGCAATACGCGTCCCAGTTCCACACCACGACGACCCAGCTCACCGAGCTCGCGGCCAAGGCCAAGCCACGCCTCTTGATCCTGTACCACGCCTCGCTGTCGCTGCGGCCCGCCGTCGATTCCGAGCGATCGACCCCGGCCGTGCTTCTGCAGGAAATGGCGGCCTACCCCGGTCGCGTCGTCATCGGTCGCGACCTGGACGTGTACTGACGATCGGAGGCGCGCAAATGATCTCCGACGTCACCTTCAAGGTCGTGCCCGTCCGGCCCGTTGCCGTCGTGCGCGAGTACCTCCGCTGGACCGAGCTGGGGCGGCGGCTCATCCCGCTCCTCGATCGCGTCTACGTCGCCGTCCGCGCGGGCAAGGTCGTCCAGACCGGCCAGAACGTCTTCATCTATCGCGACGCCACCCGGGAAGGCGCGAACGTCGAGGTGGGGGTCGAGGTCGGCGGCCCGTTCGCGCCCACAGGCGACGTCGCGTATGCCGAGACGCCGTCGGGTGAGGTCGCGACGGTCACGCACACCGGGCCGTATTCGAACCTCAAGGAAGCCCATGACGCCGTGATGGGCTGGTGCCGCGCGCACGGCCGGGCGCAGACGGGCACATCCTGGGAGGTCTACGGCGACTGGCGTGAAAACCCCGCGGAGCTGGAGACGGAGGTTTGCTACGCCGTGCGTCCCAAGTCCGGCGGCTAGCCGAGCCCGATCGAGATCAGCTTGACCTCGAGGTACTCGTCGAGGCCCCAGGGCCCGCCTTCGCGCCCGACCCCCGAGTCCTTCATGCCGCCGAAGGGTGCGTGCGGCGCCATCGCCGACGGCACGCCGTCGTTCACGCCGACGAGCCCGTATTCGAGCGCCTCCGAGACGCGGAACGCGCGCCCCAGGTCGCGCGTCCACATGTACCCGGCGAGGCCGTAGGCGGTCGTGTTGGCGAGCGCGATCGCTTCCGCCTCGTCGCGGAAGGCGGCCACCGGAGCCACCGGACCGAACGTCTCCTCGTCGAGCACCTTCATCCCGCGCCGGACGTCCGTGAGCACGGTGGGCGCGTAGAAGAGGCCGCCGCGCGGCTCGCCGCCGACGCGCACCTTCGCTCCCTTGGCCAGGGCGTCTTCGACCGCCGCCTTCACCTTGCCGTAGCCCTGCTGGTCCACGAGCGGCCCGATCTGCGTCTCCTCCAGCATGGGGTCGCCGACCTTGAGTGACGCGGTCAGGTCGGAAAAGGCTTCGGTGAATCGCGGCCGCACCGACTCCTGCACCAGCACGCGGTTCGTGCAGATGCAGGTCTGGCCCGAGTTGCGGAACTTGGAGAGCGCGACCTCCTGGGCCGCCTTCTCCAGGTCCGCGTCCTCGAAGACGAGGAAGGGCGCGTTGCCGCCCAGCTCCAGCGAGACGCGCTTCAACGTCTGCGCCGCCTGCGCATAGAGAAGCCGCCCGACGTCGGTCGATCCCGTGAAGGTGAGCTTGCGGATGCGCGGATCGGAGATGAGGACCTGCGACATGGGCACCGGATCGAGGGCGGGCAGGACCTGGAAGACGCCCTTCGGACCGCCGGCCTGCTCCCAGAGCTGGGCGAGGAGCAGCGCGGTCAGCGGCGACTGCTCCGCCGGCTTGAGGATGAACGGGCAGCCCGCGGCCAGCGCGGGCGCGGCCTTCCGCGTCACCATGGCCGCCGGGAAGTTCCAGGGCGTGATGCCGTAGGCGGGACCGACCGGCTCGTGGCGGACGAGGAGCCGCTTGTGCGGGAACGGCGCGGGCGCGGGCAGCAGCTCGCCGCCGATGCGGCGCGCCGATTCCGCGTAGAAGTCCACGAAAGAGGCCGCGTATTTCACTTCGCCGCGCGACTCGAGGATGGGCTTGCCCATCTCCAGCGTCATCGTCGTCGCGATGGGCTCCGCTTGCGCCAACATGAGGTCGAACCACTGGCGCAGGATGCGCGAGCGTTCCGCGCCCGGCGTGTTCTTCCAGAGAGGGAAGGCCTCTACCGCGGCCTCCCCCGCGCGGCGCCCTTCGTCGGCGCCGCAGTCCGCGACCTCGGCCAGGGTCTCGCCGGTGGCGGGGTTGCGGACGGGGAACGTACGCGACGTGCGGCGCCACTCGCCGGCCACGAACGCCTGCCGGGGCCAGGACGGTCGATCACTCATGGCTCACCTCTCGCCGCTCCCCATGAGAAAGGATATCAGCGGGCCGCGGACGCCGGCGGATCCGGGTTGCGCCACACGACGAACACGCCGTAGTTCGCGCAAGACGGATCCTCGAGGTAGTCCGGGATCATCCCGTAGACGTGGTAGCCGCGGCTGAGCTGCACGGTCAGGGTGGGGTCGTCGATCTCGCCGCGCACGACGCGCGCGACGTAGGCCTCGATCGGCATCGTCTCGCGAAAGAAGTGATACCCCTTCGGCATCGCACCCTCGACGTGGCCGCGCAGGCCCAGGCGGCGGCACAGGCTCTGGCGCTCGCCGTACAGAAGCGTGGCCAGGCCGCGGCGGCGGAAGTCGGGATGGACGCCGACGTCCGCGCCGTACAGCCAGTCGCCCGCGGGCTCGTGGGTGGTCAGCCAGTTGTTACCGACGGCGTCGATGTAGCGATGCTGGTAGTGGGCGAAGTCGATCGTGGTCCGGAAGTCCGTGGAGGCGGCGACGACGCGGCCGGTCGCGGTCTCGATCACCGCGTGCTGCCCCTCCGGAAATACCCGGACGTGCGCGCGGTAGTGGTCGGCGCCGATCCGCTCGGCGGGAGCGAGAGTGGGGAAGCAGGCCGCCTGCAGCGCGGCCAGCTCGTCCGCCATTCCGCCTTCCGTGCGGACGACGGCGAAGGCGGGCGGGGCGGTCATGGTTCTCCTCCGAGCGCGTCGTCGAGGGCCGTGGCCAGGATCTCGATTCCGCGCTCCAGCTCCTCCTCGGTCGCGATGAGCGGGGGCAGCAGCCGGATGACGTTGTCGTGCGTGCCCGCGCGCAGGAGCAGGAGGCCGCGCTCGCGCGCGACCTCGAGGATGCGCCGCGTGCGTGCGGGCGAGGGCTGGCGGGTGGCCGCGTCCTCGACGATCTCGAGCCCGAGCATGGAGCCGAGGCCGCGGACTTCGCCGATGCGGGGCAGGCGCGCGGCCAGTTTGTCCAGGCGGTCGCGCAGCATCTCGCCCTGCGCGTCGGCCCGATCGAGCAGGCGCTCGCTCTCGAAGAGGTCGAGCACGGCCAGCGCGGCCGCGCAGGCGACGGGGTTGCCGCCGTAGGTGCCGCCCAGGCCCCCCTCGACGGGCGCGTCCGCGACTTCCGCCCGACCGACCACGGCCGAGAGCGGAAAGCCGCCGCCCAGGCTCTTGGCCAGGGTGACGAGGTCGGGGACGACGCCCGCGTGCTCGACCGCGAACATGCGGCCGGTCCGGCCCATCCCGCACTGGATCTCGTCCGCGATGAGCAGCATGCCGCGCTCGTCCGCGACCCGGCGCAGCGCGCGCAGGAAATCGGGGCTGGCGGCCACGAACCCGCCCTCCCCGAGCACGGGCTCGATCAGTATCGCCGCCACGCGATCGGGCGCGACCACCGTCCGGAAGAGGTCGCCCAGCGCCTCCAGCGCCCGCTCGGTCGTCCACCCGCGATACGGGTAGGGATAGGGCGTGTGGTAGACCTCGGGCGCGAAGGGTCCGAAGGACTGCTTGTAGACGCCGGTCTTGCCCGTCAGCGTCATGCCCATCAGCGTGCGGCCGTGGAAGCTGTGCGTGAAAGAGAGGATGGCGGGCCGATTCGTGAAGGCCCGCGCCATCTTGATCGCGTTCTCGACCGCCTCCACGCCCGTGGTGAACAGGACCGTCTTCTTGGCAAACCCGCCGGGCGCGACGTCGTTCAGCCGCTCGGCCAGGGCCACGTAGCCTTCGTACATCGCCACCTGGAAGCAGGTGTGCGAGAAGTGCTCGAGCTGCTCCGTGACCGCGGCCACGACCCGCGGGTGCAGGTGTCCCACGTTGAGGACGCCGATCCCGCCCGTGAAGTCGAGGTATTCGCGGCCGTCCACGTCGCGCAGGCGCATCCCGCGCGCGCGTTCCGCGAAGATCGGGTGGGTGGTGGCGACGCCGCGGGCGACCGCGGCCTCGCGTCTCTCGATGAGGGCTTCGCCTTTCATGGCTCTCCGGCGCCGTCCACCAGGACGGAGCAGCGCTCCCATGTTACGGCCGGGAGGAGCAGGCGAGATCCGGAGGGCGTCACGCTTTCGTCAATGATGCGACATTGCCGTGACGGCAGCGGTCCATCTCGCGCTGGCCGTCGCGTCCCTGGCGAAGTGACCGGCCACACTCCGCAATCGTGACACGACGCACTGACCGTGCGTGACATGTGGCGACCGCACACATTTCGCCCCCGTCGCCCCCCTACAATCGAAGCGAATGCGCAGCACCGACCGCTTCGCCATCGAGGACGTCCGCTGCGACGTGGCCGGGGCCACGCTCGCGGTCACCAACCTGAGCGTCGGCGGCTTCTTCGTGGCCTGCGAGCCCCCGCTCCCTTTGGGCCAGTCCGTGGCCTTCGATCTCGTCTTCGGCGACGGCTGGCGCGCCTCCGCCGTGGGCCGCGTCGCCTGGGTGAATGCGCAGGAGTCGCAGACGCAGGCCCTGCCCAGGGGCTGCGGCATCACGATCACGAAGATCGCGTTCCCGGACAAGCTGGCCCTCGTGGACCGGCTCCGGCGGGCGGCCATCGTCGACCCGCAGCGTTAGTATGGGCTCATGGCGGACATCGGCCGGACCTTGCTCGTGGTGGGGGGTGTCCTCTTCCTCGTCGGCCTCGTCCTGACGGTCGGAGCGCGGATCCCAGGGCTCGGCCGGCTGCCGGGCGATATCGTGTACCGCAAGGGAAACTTCACGTTCTACTTTCCCATCGTGACGTCCCTGCTGCTGAGCGTCCTGCTGACCGCCGTCCTCACTCTCTTCCGGCGCCGCTGAGCGCGGCCGGGTCGGTATGAAAGGCCCCATCGAGCCCGGCGTCGTGCCCGAGGTGCTGAGGTCGATCTATCTCGGCCGCCGCACGGGCATGCTCCGCTTCATCCGCGGCGAGGAGCGCCTCAGCGTCCGCTTCATGAGCGGGCACATCGTGTACGGCGAAGCGTCGGTCAAGGAGCTTCGCCTGGGCGAGGTCCTGGTCGCGAGCGGCAAGCTGGAGGCCGCCGTCTTCGAGAGGGCGCTGGCGGTCGTGCTGAGGGACCGCAAGCGGATGGGGGCGGTGCTGATGGAGATGGGCATCCTCGACGAGAACGGCATCGAGGAAGCGCTCGCGCTCCAGGTGCGCACCATCCTGGCCCGCGTGTTCTCCATGCGCGAGGGGACGTACACCTTCCAGGAGCAGGACCCGGAGGCTTTCCTCGACGACGATTGGCCGCTGGCCCTTTCCACGGCCGAAGCCGTGCTGGCCGCCGTCCGCGCGGTGCGCAGCGAGGACGACGTGCGCTTCGCGCTGGGCAACCTCGACCGCGTCCTGCTCGGCAGCGACGACCCCCTCGTCTTGTACCAGCGCATGGACCTGGGCACCGAGGAGGGGGCCGTGCTCGTCCGCGTCAACGGCGCCCGTCCCGCGCGGCAGGTCCTGGAGGGTGCCGGCCTCCCGGCGGGAGTGGCGGAGCGCAGCCTCTTCGCCCTGCTGTGCACCGGCATCGTCGAATACGCCGCCGGCTCTCCCGCCCCCGCCGACGCCCCCGCGCCGGCCCAGCTCCGGCAGGAGATCCTGGCCCTCTACGAAGGGCTGGGGCGGCGGTCCGATCACGACATCCTCGGCCTGGCGGCGGGCGCATCCGCCGCGGACCTGAAGGCCGCTTATTTCCGGCTGGCCAAGCGCTATCACCCCGACGTCTTCCGCGAGCCGGGCCTGGCCGATCTCCGAGCGAAGGTCGAGGCCGTGTTCTTCCGCGTCAACGACGCGTACCGGACGCTGAGCGCGCCCGCCCCGCGCGGTGAGGCGGCACGCGATCCCGCCGCCGACCGCCCGGCGCGCACCGCCGACGTGGTCGGGTTCGAGGCCATGCTCGCCCAGGGCCGGCAGCTCCTGGGCGAGAGCAAGGCCTGGGAGGCGGCTGCCCTCTTCGAGTCGGCGGCCAAGGGCGCCGAAGGACGGATGCGCATCCGCGCGCGCGTCCTGCTCGGGCGCGCGTTGCTCCAGATTCCGGACCGCGAGAAGGCGGCGGAGAAGGAGCTCCTGGCCGCGGTCAAGGACGACCCCGTGCACGTGGAGGCCCACTACCTGCTGGGCACGCTGTACCGGCGCCGCGGCCTGCCCGCGCGCGCCGCCTCCATGTTCCGCCGCGCCCTCGAGCTGGACCCCGCCCATCGCGCTGCCCTGGCCGAGATGGACGCGCTCGAGAAGGACCCGCCCGCCCCTGCTCCCTCCGGGCGCCCGCCGCGGCGGACCTGATATCCTTGGCCGCTTCACGGATCGGCCTTGGGCCGATCCGGCAGGGGGTGTGGGTGTCCATCAAATCCGACCGCTGGATCAGGCGGATGGCCGTCGAGCACCGGATGATCGAGCCGTTCTCGGACAAGCAGGTCCGGGACGGCGTCATCTCGTACGGCGTGTCGTCGTATGGCTACGACGTGCGCATCGCGGACGAGTTCAAGATCTTCACCAACATCAACTCCACGGTGATCGATCCCAAGAAGTTCGACCCGCGCTCGTTCGTGGACGTCAAGGGCGACGTCTGCATCATCCCGCCCAACTCCTTCGCCCTCGCCCGCACCGTCGAGTACTTCCGCATCCCTCGCAACGTGCTCACCGTGTGCGTCGGCAAGTCCACCTATGCCCGCTGCGGCATCATCGTGAACGTGACGCCCTTCGAGCCGGAGTGGGAGGGGATCGTCACCCTCGAGGTGTCGAACACCACGCCCCTGCCCGCGAAGATCTACGCGAACGAAGGCATCGCCCAGGTCCTCTTCTTCGAGGGGGACGAGCCCTGCGAGACCTCGTACGCGGACAAGAAGGGCAAGTACCAGGCGCAACAGACGTTGACCCTCCCGAAACTGTAACCACCATGGGGGACCGGGGGATCCAAGGGGGGACGAGGAGCGGCATCCGTCTCGGCGCACCGCAGTCTCCCCTTGGCACTTCGGCGGCACCGCGCAGCGGGGTCGCCGAAGTGGTAGATGAAGAAATGGACAACAACGGATAACGTCACAGACATGGTCGAAGAAACCGTCACGATGGAAGGCCACCTCATCGACTCCGACATCCTGCGCAAGGCGTTCGCGCGGATCGTGGAGGGCGGGGGCGACTTCGAGATCCTCACCTTCAAGGTCGGCAAGACCAACGACGACCCCTCGTTCTTGCGCATGTCCATCAAGGCCGAGGCCCCGGACGTGGTGGACCGCATCCTGGAGGACCTCAGCTACCTGGGAGCGACGGCGGAGGGGGCGGCCGGCCGCGGACACGGCAAGAAGCGCGCGGCCAAGGCCCTCGTCCAGAACGTGCGTTTCGCGCCCTCGGAGGCGGACGGGATCCTGCCCGACGAGTTCTACTCCACGACGAACTTCGACACCTTCGTGCGCGTGGACGGCAAGTGGGTCGCGGCCGTGGACCAGAAGATGGATTGCGCGCTCGTGCTGCGCGAGGGCGCGCCCACCTGCGTCAAGCAGGGCCAGGTGAAGGCGGGCGAGATGGTCGTCCTGCGCGGGGGCGGGATCCGCGTCCATCCCCCCGAGCGCAGCCGCGACTATTCCGTCTTCGGCTTCATGTCCAACGACGTCTCCGCGGAGACGAACAAGGGCATCGTGATCGCGGGCAGCGCGCGGGAGATGCGCCGCACGCGCGAGGCGGGGGAGAAGATCGTGGTGGTGGCCGGCCCCGCCATCGTCCACTCCGGGGGCGACGTGGCCCTGGCCCGGCTCGTGCGCGACGGCTGGGTGGACGTGCTGCTCACGGGCAATGCGTTCGCCACCCATGACCTCGAGAAAGCGATCCTCAAGACCTCGCTCGGCGTGTGCCAGATGAGCGGGCGCGCCATCGAGGGCGGGAGCCGCCACCATCTCTGGACGATCAACGCCGTCAACCGCGCGGGCGGCATCCGCCCCGCCGTCGAGAACGGGCTCGTTCCGTCCGGCGTCATGTACGAGGTGGTGAAGAAGGGCATCCCGTTCGTCCTCGCCGGATCCATCCGCGATGACGGGCCGCTCCGAGACGTCATCACGGACACCCTGGCCGCGCAGAAGGCCTACGTCGCCGCCCTGCGCGGGGCGGGCATGTGCCTCATGCTCGCGTCCGCGCTCCACTCCATCGCCGTCGGCAACCTCCTGCCCGCGCGCGTGCGCACGGTGTGCGTGGACATGGCGGAGTCGGTGCCCGTGAAGCTCTCCAACCGCGGCACCATGCAGGCGGTCGGACTCGTGACCGACGTCGGTTTCTTCCTCGAGCGCCTGGAGTCGGAGCTGGCCTCGCTGGGCGGCGCGCCCTCGGCGGGCCCCCAGCCTTGAGCCGGGAGCGAGGCGCTCGCGTAGCGAGGGCCGAAGCGGCGGGGGGTCTCAGGGGGGGAGCTCACCGGGCCCCAAGTGATCGGTGAGTTCCCCCCCTGAGATAAAGACCCCCGACTCCCCGCCCCCGCGGCGCGACTTTCTCAAGACCCTGGGCGCGGCGGCTCTCGTGCTGCCCCTCGAATCGGCGCTGGCCCGTCTGGCTTCTCCCGATGAGCCCCTCTCGCCGCTGGCCACCTTCGACGCGATCCCGGCCTCGTCCGACGACGACCTCGTGCTGCCGGATGGGTTCACGTACGACGTCGTCATGAAGTGGGGCGACACCTTCACCCGGTCCGGCGACCGCTTCGGCTTCAACAACGACTTCATCGGCGTGTTCCCGCTGGGCGGGGACGGCGACGCGCTGCTCTGGATCAACCACGAATACGTCAGCCTGGCCACGGTCAGCGGGAGCATCGACCTCTACGGGCAGACCTTTCGCATGTTGCGCGGCCACGTGCCGAGCGTGCGGGACTACAAGCGCGACGTCGGGGGATCCGTCCTGCGCGTGCGGCGCGACGGCGCAACGGGCGCCTGGACGCCCGTGCTGCGCGACCCCCTGAACCGCCGCGTGACCGCGTTCACCCCTTGCCGCGTGGACGGCCCCGCCGCCCGGCTCATGAAGGTCGGCGTGGTGGAGGGCACGTTCGAGAACTGCGCCGGTGGCGTGACGCCATGGGGCACCGCGCTGAGCTGCGAGGAGAACATCCATCTGCGCGTGCCGGAGGAAACGGATACGCGCGGGCGTTATCACAGCGGCGGCAGCTTCGACCTGCCCGGGGGCCACTACGGCTGGGTCGTGGAGATCGATCCCCACGATCCCGGGTCGGCGCCCGTCAAGCACACCGCGCTCGGCCGCTTCCGCCACGAGGGGGTGGGCCTGCGCACCGTCGCCGGCCAGCCCCTCGCCGGCTACATGGGCGACGACCGCATCGGCGGGCACGTGTGGAAGTTCGTGAGCGCGGGCCTCTACCAGCCGGGCCGGCCCGAGAGTCGCGCCCTTCTCTCCGAGGGCACGCTCTTCGTCGCGAGGTTCCGGGAAGACGGGACGGGCGAGTGGCGTCCCATCCTCATGGATACGCCGCTCGACCCGGCGCCCAGCGCCCGCGACCCCAAGCCCGCGATCCCCCCGGGCGCGCAGCGGCTCGGCGACGTGTACGAGTCTCTCGGGGCCGCCTTGATGGACGCCTATCGCGCCGCCAACGCGATCGGGGGCACGCCGTCCGGCCGCCCCGAGGACATCGAGGTACACCCGACGGACGGCAGCGTGTTCGTCGCCTTCACGGCGTCGAGCGACCGCCCTGGCCTGTGGCCCAATGTCCACGGCGAGGTCTGGCAGCTCGAGGAGCAGGGGGGAGATCCGGCATCGCGCGCCTTCCGGTGGTCACGTTTCTCCGTCGGAGGGCCGCCGGATCCCGCGCGCACCGGCCACGTGTTCACGCAGCCCGACAACCTCGTGATCGACCGCCGGGGCGATCTGTGGGTGGCGACCGACATCTCGGCCGAACACATCAATGCCCCCGGGCCGTACGCGGCGTTCAAGAACGCCGGGGTCTTCCGCATCCCGGTCACCGGCCCGGACCGCGGGAAGCCGTCGCAGTTCGCGTCGCTTCCCTGCGAAGCGGAGGCGACCGGGCCGGCCTTCGCCCCGGGGGACAGCGCGCTCTTCCTGTCCGTCCAACACCCGGGCGAACGGTATGGGACGCGGTTCTCCGCGTCGGATGCGCCAAAGGGCAGCAACTGGCCCGCCCGGCGGTTGGGCAGGCCGCCGGAGCCCGCCGTCGTCGCCATGCGGCGCCGCTGACGCTCGTCGCGGCCCAGGCACGCATCGTGCATTCGAGGGCCGGTCGAGGAGCCTCTCGATGATCGTCACCGCTGCCGTATTCGTGTTGCTGGGCGCCGCCGCCCCGTCGCCGGCGTTCACGTCCCCCAGCGAACTCCAGGCCTGGCTGACCTACTACCATCGCGAGCCGCGGCCGGAGCTGGTGGTCGCCGCGCTAGTCGCGCTCGAAGACGAGCTGCCGCGGCACGGGTCGACCCTCGAGGCGGAAGCGGAGCGCGGGGGCATGCGCTCGTTCTTCGGCCTCGTGCTGGCCAAGAGCCCGGAGGCCGTCGTCCAGGTCGAAGGCCATCCCTTCGCGCCGGGCTCTCGTCGCTTCGTCGCGGAGGCGCTGCGGCGCTGCGGCACCAAGACCTGCGCGAGCGCCCTCTCGCGCTGGGGCGTCTCCTCGGATCGACCCGCGCCGGACTTGCGCGCGGCTCCCGTCGATTCACGTTCCGCGATCGACGACCTGTGGGCCAGCTACTCCGCGACCGGCGATCGCGCCTACGTCGAGCGCGTGATCGCCGCCCTGCCGGCGTCCGCCGATTCGGGCACGCCGTCCGAAGTGGGCACGGCCGCGCTGCGGTCGCTCACCGGCAGCGCGAGCGCGGATCCGGATGTCCTGGCCGTCTGTGTCGCCGCCGCCGCCAAGGCGCCCCCGGAGCGCAAGGCCCTGCTGGACGACATCGTCCGGCGCGCGCGGCGCGCCCGCGCGGAGGAGACGGGGTCGTAGGCAAGACGGGCCGGTCCGTGCGCCGGTTTTCCAATCGCCGTCCGCCGGATAAGCTTCCGCGTATGCGGGTGGCCCTCTTCGTATTCGTGCTCGCGTCCCTCGCCTCCACGGCGGGTGCGGCCGCGCCCTCGCCCATCGCCGAGTACGCGGTCGAGGCCGGAGACGGCGCGCGCGAGCTGCGCGTCGAGGCCACTTTCACGGAGGGGCCTTCCGGCGCGGACCTCGTGTTCGACGAAGGCATGGGCCGCTTCGTGCGCGACGCGCAGGTGGCCGGCGGCAAGGCCTGGGCGGCGGCCGGTGTGGAGGACGATACGCTGCGCACCACCGCCTGCCGCACCGGCTGCCGCGTGCGCTACGTGTTCCTGCTCGAGGAGGCGGCGCGGGGCGCGCGCAATCGCAACTCCGCGTTCGCCCAGGGGGCGGCTCTCGTGGCTGCGCCTTCGGTCTGGCTCGTCCGCCCGGCGGCGCGGGGACCGGGCCAATATCGCCTCCGCGTCACGACCCCCGGCGGCATCTCTTTCGCGACCGGCCTCCTTCCGGCCGGCGCGGGGGCCTACGAAGCGAAACTGTCCGACCTTCCGGAGGCGCCGTATTCCGCGTTCGGGCCCTTCGAGACCGCGCGTATCCAGGTCACGGGCGGAGTCGTCGAGGTGGCGGTTCTGCCGGGGGAGACGGCGCTCGATCGCACGGCTTTATTGGCGTGGGTCGAGCGCGCGGCCGGAGACGTGGCCGCGTATTACGGCCGGTTCCCACTGCCGCGCACGCTCGTCATCCTGATTCCCGGCGGGCGACGCGCCGTCGGCTTCGGTACCACGATGGGCAACGGTGGCGGATCCATCATGATCTGGGTCGGGGCCACGGCCAGCGAGATCGACCTGCGGCGGGACTGGGTCCTCACCCACGAGATGGTGCACCTCGGCCTGCCCAATCTCCCGAGCGCGCAGCACTGGATGGAGGAGGGGCTGGCCACGTACGTGGAGCCCATCGCGCGCGCCCGGCATGGCCACCTCTCGGTGGAGGAGGTCTGGACCGATCTCGTGCGGCGCACCCCGCAGGGCTTGCCCGGTTCCGGGGGCTTGGACGCGAACCGCGGATTCGGCGCGATCTACTGGGGGGGCGCGCTCTTCTGGCTCCTGGCGGACGTGGAGATCCGCGAGCGGACGGACAACCGGAAGACGCTGGAGGACGCGCTGCGCGGGATCCGGGATGCGGGGGGTTCCATCGCGGTGACCTGGCCCGTGGACCGGACGCTGGAGGTCGCGGATCGCGCGGTGGGCGTGCCGGTGCTGGGTCCGCTGTTCGCGCGAATGGCGCAGTCGGGCGAGCGCGTGGACCTGCCCGCGTTGTGGGCGCGGCTGGGGCTGGAGGATGCGGGCGGCATCCGCTTCCGAGACGACGCGCCGCTGGCGCGCATCCGCCAGGCCATCACGGCGCCGCCGGCGGGGGCGTCGCGCGGGGGGCGGTAGGGTTCGACTCGCGTTGATCGGGTTCGCATCGTCGCCGGCGCCGTCGAAATTATTTTCGCGCGCCAGGAGTTTCGGACCCGGCTTTTCTGTTTGTGAGGTCCGTTCCGTTGCGCGGCCTTCGCACGAATCCCTTGTACAGCGCACGATCGCCTCGCGGTGACGTTCGCGCGCGGAAGCCGCTTCGCACGCAGAGGCCGCGTTCGTGTGCGGCGCCTGGCGCAGCGGAGAGGCCCTTCCGAGCGCCTAAAATCATCGTGATACACAGAGCGCATGAATGCGAACATGTTCGCTCTCGCATCGGGCCTCTCGGATCACGATCTGCTCACGCGCATCGCGGCGCTGGCCGGGAAGGAACGCGCGGCATCCGCGGAGCTGGTCGCCCACCTGGCCGCGCTCGACGCGCGTCCGTCGGTGTACGCCGCGCAAGGCCACGGGTCGCTGTTCGGCTACTGCACGCAGGTGCTGCGGCTTTCGGAAGACGCGGCGTGCAATCGCATCGACGCCGCTCGCGTGGCCCGGCGGTTCCCCATGGTGCTCGACCTGCTGGCCTCCGGGTCGCTGTCGCTGGCCACCGTCCGCATGCTGCGTCCGCACCTCACGGAAGAGAACCATCTCGCCGTGCTGACGAGGGCGTCTGGCCGAAGCCGGCAAGACGTGCTCGAGCTGATCGCGGAGCTGGCTCCGCGTCCCGACGTGGCGCCTTCGGTCCGGAAGCTCCCGACGACACTCCCGCCGCCGGCCCGTGCGCCGTTGTCGCTGCCGCCACTACCGACCGCGGTCGCGGCTCGAGGGCCCGAACGAGCGCTTTCGATCCTGACGCCAACGCCCGCGCCGACGCCCGTCGTCGAACCGACTTCTCCGGGACGCTATCGCGTGCAGTTCACGATCGGGAAGGAAAGCCACGACAAGCTGCGGCGCCTGCAGGCGCTCCTCCGGCGCGAGGTCCCGAGCGGCGATCCGGGCGCGATCTTCGACCGCGCCATCACGCTGCTACTCGCGCAGGTCGAGAAGACGAAGCTGGGGATCACGACGAAGCCCCGTCCTATCCGTCCCGGGACGGATAGGAGCCGCTCGCGCCACGTACCGAATGACTCGAAGCGCGTGGCCTGGCGGCAGGATGGAGGTCAGTGCGGCTTCGTGGCGCCGGGCGGACAGCGGTGCACCGAGCGCGCTTTCCTGGAGTTCCACCACGTCGAACCCTATGCGCTGGGGGGACCGGCGACGTCCGAGAACATCGGCCTCAGGTGCCGCCGCCACAACCAATACGAGGCCGAGCGGGTCTTCGGGCCGCGGAATCCCTGGCCGGATGATCCGGTGACGTGAACGCGAGACCTGATCGAACGCGGACGTGATCGCACGAGGGCGAGGCCGCGGCCCGAGCGTAGGACTCAGCCCTGCGCCGCGCGCCGCGGCCGCGAGACCCCCTGGTCCGCGCCGACCCCTACTCCTCCGCCATGAACGGATACCGATAATCCCGCGGGGGCGAGAACGTCTCCTTGATCGTGCGCGCGCTGACCCAGCGCACGAGGTTCAGCTTGGAGCCCGCCTTGTCGTTCGTGCCGGACGCGCGCGCCCCTCCGAACGGCTGCTGGCCGACCACCGCACCCGTCGGCTTGTCGTTGACGTAGAAGTTCCCCGCCGCCTGCCGCAGCGCCGACGTGGCCTCGCGCACGGCCCGCCGGTCCTGGGCGAAGACCGCGCCCGTGAGCGCATAGGGCGAAGTCGAATCGACCACCTTCAGCGTCTCCGACCACTTCGCATCGTCGAAGACGTGGGCCGTGATCACGGGCCCGAAGATCTCCTCGCAGAGCAGGCGATGCCCGGGGTCGTCCGTCTCCACCAGCGTGGGCTCGATGAACCAGCCCTTCTCGCCGTGGGTGTTCCCGCCGGACACGATCTTGGCCGTGCGCTTCGCTTCGGACAGGTACTCGCCGATCTTCTCGAAGGCACGCGCGTCGATGACCGCGCCCATGAAGTTGCGGAAGTCGGCCACGTCGCCGATGCGGATCTCCTTCATCATGCCCACCGCGCGATCGCGCACGTCGGACCACAGGGAACGCGGCACGTAGACGCGGCTGGCCGCCGAGCACTTCTGGCCCTGGTACTCGAAGCTGCCGCGCACGATGGCCACGGCCAGGGCCTGCGGGTCGGCCGACGGATGGGCGACGATGAAATCCTTGCCCCCCGTCTCGCCCACGATCCGCGGGTACGAACGATAGCGCGACATCCCCGCCCCGATCGTCTTCCACATGGAATTGAAGACCGACGTCGATCCCGTGAAGTGGACCCCCGCGAGGTCGCGGTGGCTGAGCGCCACCTCTGAAATCATGGGCGCGTCGCCGGGCACGAAGTTGATGACGCCCGGGGGCAGCCCCGCTTCCTGCAAGAGGCGCAAGGTGTACCAGGCCGACAGCATGGCGGAGGAGGCGGGCTTCCAGAGCACGGTGTTGCCCATGAGGGCCGGCGCGCTGGGCAGGTTCCCGCCGATGGCGGTGAAGTTGAACGGCGTGATCGCGTAGACGAATCCTTCCAGCGGCCGGTACTCGAGCTGGTTCCAGATCCCGCGGTCCGAGATCGGCTGCTCCTCGTACAGCTCCTGGGCGTAGTGCGGGTTGAACCGCCAGAAGTCCGCCATCTCGCAGGCGGCGTCGATCTCGGACTGGAAGATCGTCTTGGACTGGCCGAGCATCGTGGCCGCGTTGAGGGTGGCGCGCCACGTCGTGGCCAGGAGCTCGCCCGCCTTCAGGAAGACCCCGGCCCGGTCCTCGAACGACCAGGCCGACCATTCGCGGTGCGCCTCCGCCGCCGCCTCTATGGCGCGCTCGACGTCCTCGCGCCGCGCACGATGCCAGCGGGCCACGACGTGCCCGTGGTCGTGGGGCATGACCGTGTTCGCGAGGTCGCCCGTGCGCACCTCGCGGCCGCCGATGACGAGCGGGATCTCGACCGTCTCCGCCGCCATCTGCTTGAGGCGCGCCTTCACCTCCGCCTTTTCGGGCGAGCCGGGGGCGTAGGACTTGACGGGCTCGTTGACGGGCGCAGGCACGCGGCGGCGGCCGCCGAAGGCGGCCAGGGGTGGGAATGTCTCGGGCACGGGTTTCGTCCTCCTGGGGGAATGCTAACCCCGCCGGCCTCGACTACGCGCGGGCCCCCGCGGCCAGCACCGGGCGCAGGAGCGCGCCCAGGGTGTCGAGGCGGTACGACCCGTCGGCCGGGTTGTGATAGCCGAGCGCGCGCTCGTCCGGCGTGAGCTGGCCGAAATCCTTCATGGGCTCGAAGGCATGTCCTTCGTGCCATTCGTTGAACGAGTTGACGTAGACGAGGAAGAAGCCGCGGCGGGCGTTGGCGAGCGCGGGATCCGTCTGCACGCGCAGCGTGGCCTCGAAGGCGGCGGCGATGCGGGCCTTGGAGAGCCTCGCTGCGCGCTCCCGCTCCTCGCTCCGCGTCCAGTCCAGGGCGGCCTCCGCCGGGGGCGCGAAGTCCGGCGGGGAATAACACGAGCCGGGCTCGGCGTCGCGGTCCACGATCATGTCGAAGCCGGGGTTGATGTTGAACGAGAACACGAGATCGGCGGCGGACGCGCCCGCCGCGTACCCCGCGTAGCGCTCGGGCGCGATGTAGTTGTCGAAGACGGTGATCCCGTCGAAGCCGGAGGCCACCGTCCGCGGCCAGTGCAGCGAGTCGGCGAGGAGCGTCACGTGGTCGAACTGCCCGCGCAGGGCCTCGCGGACCTCGTCCGTCTGCGCCCGCCACTGCGCGTCGCCCGTGTAGTTGTCGATGGGATGGGTCTGGCCGTGGCAGTCCGTGGAGTCCTCGGGCAGGATGCAGGCGAATCCCTTGAAGAGCGGGCCCTCCCTGCCGTCGGCATTCTTGAGGATGAGGAGCGCGTCGTAGCCGCGCTTCTCGCCGTATTCCCGCACGAGGTAGCGCACATCCTTGGCGAAGACCTTCCCGCGGTCGTCGCGGTAGGGCTCCAGGCAGAACGTCACCTTGATGTCGTGCGCGGCCATCACGTCCATGATGTCGTGCACCGGCGTGTCCGTGTAGTGCCCGGCGCCCCACCAGCTCAGGGCGATCGCGCCCACGCCGGAATCCGCGATCCAGCGCGCCTGCTGCTCGAGCACGGCGCGCGCGCGGGTGTCGTACGGCCCCAGGCGCGGCACGTAGTTGGAGGACAGGTCGAGGGGAGGGTGGCGGTCGAGGTAGTCCCAGTGCAGATAGTCGGGCGGGCCGCCGTACCAGGGATAGAAATCGAAGATGAAGTGGCGCCGGAGGTCGGAGAATCGCTGGGCCAGCGGAGCCAGCGGATCGGGAGGAGGCGCGAGGCGCGCGGGTCCCGCGGCCAGCGCGGGCCGCGCCCAGGCCGCGGCCGCGAGCGAGGCCGCGGGCAGGGCGAGCGCGGCGCGGCCGGCCGTGGTCAGGAACGCCCGCCGCGTGTGGATGGACCCCACCGTCAGTCTCCCCGCACGATTGTAAGCCTGGCTTCCGCCGCGGCCCTCAGCGCCGCCGGTGGGCGGCGATCGCGTCGAGGTCGCGATCGAGCCGCGAGACCAGCGAGACGACGAAGCTCGCGACGTCCGCGTAGAAGGTCCGATCGATGCGCTCGAACGTGTCGGTGGGCGAGTGATAGTCCGGATGGTCCTCCACGCCGAGGTACAGCCAGGGAATCCCGGCCCCGGCGAAGGCGCCGTGGTCCGAGCCGTCCGTCCAGTCCTCGACCATGCCCGCGCGATACCACGGGCGGTCGTGGCCGAGGTGGACGTGGATGGGGCTCCGCGCCGCCTCCGCCTCGACGGCCGCGCGCAGCCAGGGCTCGGGGCCGACGCCGGAGACGGTCAGGTCCGCCCTGTCGCTGCGGCTCAGCATGTCGAGGTTGAGGTCCATCCCGATGGGCGGCGCGTCCGCGGGCGGGGCGGCCACGAACGCCCGGGATCCGCGCAGCCCCAGCTCCTCGGCGTCGAAGACGGCCAGGACCATCGGATGGCGGGGAGGCCGGCCGCGCAGCGCGTGCGCCACGGCCAGCAAGGCGGCCACGCCGGAAGCGTTGTCGTCCGCGCCCGGATAGAGGGCGTCGCCGCGAATGCCCAGATGGTCGTAGTGCGCGGAGACGACCAGCGCCGGTCCCGGCGCTGATCCCGGGATCAGGGCCAGCACGTTCGTGCCGCGCATGTCCATCCGCACCGGCCGGTCGCGGCGCCAGATCGCCTTCACGCTGGTGTGGCTGAACTCGAACGGATGCTCGTAGCCGCCACCGAGAGGCGCCGCCCCTTCGTCGCGCAAGCGCTGGACGACGTAGGCCCGCGCGCGCGCGTTGCCCTCGGTGCCCGTGCGGCGGCCCTCCATGTCCGGCGCGGAGAGCCGGCGCACGTCCTCGACGAGCTGGCCCACGTCGACGTTCGTGGCTCCGCGCGTTCCACCGGGCAGGGTCGCGTGCAGCCGCCGCGTCTCGAGCACGGTGGCCACGCCGAACCAGGCCACGACGACGCCCGCGACCGCCAGTCTCCTGAGGATTCCACGGCGGCTCGGCCAGCGCAGGCGCATGACCTGGGATCCTAACGGATGACGCGGGCCGGGGGAGTGAGGCACGATGGGCCGCTCGCGCGCATGTGGACCACGCTCGTCGACTCGCTCGTCTACTTTCCCGACCGGGAGCTCTACGGCGATCCCGCGGACGTCGGCCTCGCCTTCACGGACCTGAGCGTCCCGACCGAAGACGGCGAGCGGCTGCACGGCTGGTGGATCCCGGCCCGCGCCACTCCTGCGCGCGGCCACGTCCTTTTCTTCCATGGCAACGCGGGCAACGTCTCGCATCGGCTCGACCACGCGCGTGCCCTCACCGTGGCCGGCCTCGACGTCCTGCTGCTCGACTACCGCGGCTACGGGCGCAGCACGGGCCGGCCGAGCGAGGCGGGGCTGCATCGCGACGCGCGGGCGGCGCGGACCGCGCTGGTGGCGGGCGGGCAGGTGGACCCGGCTCGGCTCGTCTACATGGGGGAGTCGCTGGGAGGAGCGGTGGCGCTCCAACTGGCCCTGGAAGAAGCGCCGCTCGCCTGCGTTCTTCAGTCCACGTTCACAAGCCTGCGCGACGTGGCGCGACAGCACTACCCGGCCGCCTTGTCCGCGCTGGCCGGGGACGCCTATCCGAACCGGGAGCGGATCGCACGCTTGCGAACGCCGGTCCTGATCCTGCACGGCGACGCGGACGAGATCGTGCCCGTGTCCCACGCGGAGGCCCTGTTCGAGGCGGCCCGCGAGCCCCGCCGCTTGCACATCGTGCCCGGCGCCGGACACAACGACCTCGTGCCGATCATGGGACCATCGTACGGGACCGAGGTCGCGGCCTGGCTGGCGTGACCTCGGCCACGGATCGGTGGCTGGCCGCGGCCGCGGGCGCCGTCCTGCTCGGCCTCGCCCTCGCGACGCCAGTCCGTCCGTTCGGCGACGCCGCCGAGTACCTGCTCATGGCCGAATCGTGGGCCGCGCACGGGAGCCCGGAGGTGCGGCCGGGAGACGTCGAAGCGCTGCGCCGCCGCGCCGCCGCCGCGGGACTCTCGATCGATCCCGCCGTCGCCCTCGGCAACTACTTCGAAGGGCGCAACGGCCGGTTCTACTGCTATCACTTCGGCTTCTACCCGCTCCTCACGTGGCCCGCACGCGCGGTCCTCGACGCCGTCGGGACGGATGTGCTCAAGGCCGGCCCGGTGACGAACGCGATCGTGCTGGGGATCGCGCTCGCCGCCGTCCTTCTGTTCGCCCCGGCCGGACCGTGGGCGCGGCGGGCCGGGGCGCTGTTTCTCGCCTCATCGCCCGTGCTCGGGTTCCTGCTCTGGCCGCATCCGGAGGTGCTGTCGTTCGCGATGGCGACCCTTGCGTTGGTCGCGGGCGCGCGCGGGGCGAGCGGCACCGCCGTTTTGTGTGCCGCCGTCGCGTCCATCCAGAACCCGCCCCTGGCCCTGCTCGCGTTCTTCGAGGCGATCCGCCCCTGGCTCGCGGGCGCGCCGGTCCCGTCGTCGCCTCGCCGGACCTGGGCCCTGGTGGCCGCGGCGGCGCTCGTGCTCGCCTCGCCGCTCTTCTTTCTATGGCACTTCCGAACGCCGAACCTCGCGGCCTACGAGACGGCGGGCACGCACGCGATGGGACTCGCCAAGGCGCTCTCTCTCCTCCTCGATCCCGAGCTGGGGCTCGTGCGCTACGCGCCCCTCACCGTCGTCCTTTTCGCGGCCGTGATCGTCGCAGGCGCCCTTCGTCCGCCCCGACGCGTCGAGATGACGCTGGCCGGCGTCCTCGCGGCCATGATGCTGCTCTCGTCGGCGACGGGGAACTGGAACCACGGGACCACGGGCCCGAGCCGTTACGTCGTCTGGATGTTTCCCGTCCTGGCGTACCTGCTGACACTGGGGCCGACGGCGACCTACCTTCTCGGGCGGAATCGAACGTGGGCGGCCCTCCTCGCCGCCGCCGTGGTGGCGCAGGTCGCGGTGGCCACGGCGCGCGGCGGCGCGCAATCGCCGCTCGACTACCTCGAGCACTCGACGCTGGCGCGCGCGATCCTGGACCGCTGGCCGTCCGCCTATGACCCGGCCGAGGAGGTCTTTCGCGAGCGCACCGCGCACACCGAGACCGACCTCGACGGGCCGTTCATCCACGAACTGGACGGCCGCTGCCGGAAAGCCCTCGCCCGCTGGAAACACGCCGACACCCTGCGCGACCGCTGTGGCTCGATCCCGGACGCGGCGCGGCCCTTCTTCGAGTCGCGCCCGCCGAAAGAAGAGAAGACCCGCTGGGTGTACGTGGACTACTGACGAGGGCCGGCCGGCGCGTCGGAGGTGAGGGGGGCGAAGAGGTCCGCGAGCGTCTCCGAGAGCGCGTCCACCAGGAGCGCTTCCGCCGGCGGCGGCGTGTCCGGCGTGTCCTCCACCAGCACGGGCGCGGCGATGTGCAGGAGGATGCGGCGCACGACGGCGGGGGAGTCGCTCACGCGCCCTCCAGCAGCCGCTGGCACACGCTGTCCCAGCTCGGGATCGTCTCGGCATAGGTCGCGCGGCCCGCGGCTCCATGCCCCGCGGCCAGGTCCGGGTCCCCGGCGTATGCGTCGATGGCGGTGGCGAGGCTCGCCGCGTCACGGGCGACGAACCCGTTGACGCCGTCCCTCACGAACTCGGTGGGGCCGCCGGAGTCGGCCATCGTAATCACCGGCTTGGCGGCCAGGAACGCCTCGAGGGTCACGTAGCCGAGGTCCTCGTGGAACGGGGGATAGATCACCGCGCGCGCGCCGGCGTAGAGGCCGATCTTCTCCTCCTCGGACACGAGGCCGCGCAGCTCGACGCGTGATTCCAGGCCCCGGGCCGCCGCGGCGGCCCGGAGGGCCTCTTCGAGCGGGCCCCGGCCCGCGAAGATCGCGCGTACACGCGACTTCGTGAGGGCCAAGGCGTCGAGCAGGAGGCCCGGCCGTTTGTTCGCCTCCAGGCGGCCCACCCAGAGGACGTAATCCCCGAAGGGCCCGGAGCGGAGGCGCGCCGCGAGCGGGGGCGGGTGATACAGGGGCTCGCCCTCCAGCCCGTTGTGTTGGCGGAGCCGCTCGGCCACGGTACGGGAATTCGTGAAAATCCGCTCCATCTCGCCCAGGTAGGCGGTGTCCCAGCGGACCACGGCGTCCCGGATGGCGACGTCCTCCGGGATCGCGGACGAGAACGCGGAATACTCCGGCCGGTCGAAGTTGTCGTAGAGGGGCCGGTGCTGATGGAGGACCCAGGCCCGTTTGCGATCCGCGCGGACGTAGAAGGCCGGGAACTTCAGGGTGATCACGAGGTCGGCCCCCGTCTCGCGGAGGTCGAGCATCCGCCACTGGTAGGCCTGCCGCAGGACCTCGTATTTGTGCCGCCAGCCGAACGGGATCCGGACCGTCTCCACCTCGTGCCCGAGCGCGGTCAGGGCGGTCGCGAGGCCCTCGGCGTGGTACGTGGCTCCGCCGCCGCGCACGAACAGGTCCTGGGTGGTGGCGACCACGACCTTCATTGGTTGGAGGGGCGACTATGGCATAGACTGAGGGTTTCCTGGAGAGGGCATGCTTCGTTCCTACAAAGGTGTCGCTCCGCGTCTGGGCCAGCGCGTCTACGTGGACGTCTCCGCCCAGGTCATCGGGGACGTCGAGCTGGGCGACCATTCCAGCGTGTGGATGAACGCGGTCGTGCGCGGCGACGTGCACTCCATCCGCATCGGCGCGCACACGAACATCCAGGACAACTGCGTCGTGCACGTGTTCAAGGCCCTGCACCCGACCGTGCTCGCGGACCACGTGACGGTCGGGCACTCCGTCACCCTCCACGGCTGCACGATCGGCTCCTGGTGCCTCATCGGGATGGGGGCGACCATCCTCAACGGCGCGAAGATCGGCGACGAGTCCATCGTGGCCGCGGGGACGCTCGTCCCGGAAGGCATGGAGGTCCCGCCGCGCAGCCTGGTCATGGGCCTGCCGGCCAAGGTGCGCCGCCCGATCACGGAAGAGGAGCGCCAGGGCCTGCGCGCGTACGCCCAGAACTACTACGAATACAAGGAGACGTACCTCTCGGAAGCGGAGGGGCGTTAGTCGCGATGGCCTTGCAGGCAGTCAAGGGGACCAAAGACCTTCTCCCCGACGAGATCGCGGCCTGGCACCGCATCGAGGGGACGGCGCGCGCGCTCTTCGCCCTCTACGGGTACCGGGAGATCCGCACGCCGATCTTCGAGCCGACGGAGCTGTTCGCGCGCGGCATCGGTCAGGAGACGGACATCGTCTCGAAGGAGATGTACACCTTCGAGGACCGCGGCGGCGAATCGCTGACCCTGCGCCCGGAGGCGACGGCTGGAATCGTGCGATCGGTCATCGAACACCACCTGTACCAGACGGACCCCGCGCTCAAGGTCTACGCGATCGGTCCGATGTGCCGCGCCGAGAACGTGCAGAAGGGCCGGTACCGCCAGTTCAACCAGGTGGACGTGGAGGTCTTCGGCGTCACCAGCCCCTCCGTGGACGTCGAGGTCATCGAGATGGCCCTCGCCTACATCGAGGGCTGCGGGCTCACTCGATACGAGCTCGTGCTCAACTCCGTGGGCGACGCGAAGTGCCGGCCCGCCTACGTCGAGATCCTGCGCACGGCCTTGCGGGCCGAGAAGGACAAGCTCTGCGGCGACTGCCAGCGCCGCACGGAGACCAATCCCCTCCGAGTCCTGGACTGCAAGGTGCCCCAGGATCAGCCGATCATCGAGGCCCTGCCGAAGATCTCCGACCACCTTTGTGACGACTGCCGCGCGCACTTCGCGGAGGTCCGGCGCGAGCTGGACCTGCTGGCGATCCCGTATCGGCTGAGCCATCGCCTGGTGCGCGGCCTCGACTACTACGTGCGCACCACGTTCGAGGTGCTGAGCGGCGAGCTGGGCCGCACGCAGAACAGCGTGCTCGGGGGCGGTCGCTACGACGGGCTCGTCCAGCAGCTCGGAGGTCCGGACCTCCCGGGCATCGGCTTCGCCCTGGGCATGGAGCGGCTGATCATGCTGATCCCGCCCGTGGCCACCGTGGCGCGCTGCGAAGTCTTCCTCGCCCCGCTGGTGCCGGAAGCGCGTGACTTCGCCCTTCGCCTGCAGCGCGAGCTGCGCAAGGGGGGGGTGAGCGTGATGATGGACCACGAGGGCCGCGGCCTGAAGTCGCAGATGAAGCGGGCGGACAAGCTGGGCGCGCGCTTCGTGGCCATCCTGGGTGAAGACGAGATGGCCAAGACGCGCTGGACCATCCGGGACATGAAAGCCTCGACCCAGGAAGAGGTCGGGCTGGACGCGGCCGCCGCATACCTCATCAAGGAGACGACCGTTGGCTGAGACGCTCGGGGACCTCACGCGCACGCACTACGCCGGCACCCTGCGCCCGGAGCACGTCGGGCAGACGGTGACGCTCATGGGCTGGGCGGCCACCCGCCGCGACCTCGGAGGCGTGATCTTCATCGACCTCCGCGACCGCGAAGGGATCTGCCAGGTGGTGGCGCGGCCGGAGGTCTCGAAGGCCGCTCACGATTCCGCCGACCACGTGCGCGGCGAATACGTCCTGGCCGTGATCGGGGAAGTGGCGGCGCGCTCCGCGGACACCGTCAACCCCAAGATCCCGACGGGCGCGGTCGAGATCAACGCGCGCGAGATCCGTGTGCTGAGCGAGGCGCGCACCCCGCCGTTCCCGATCGAAGACGAGATCAACACCGCGGAGGAGATCCGTCTCAAGTACCGCTACCTCGACCTGCGCCGGCCGCGCTACCACCGCAACATCAAGCTCCGGCACCAGGTCACGATGGAGGTGCGCCGGCACTACGACGAGCACGGCTTCTACGAGGTCGAGACGCCCATGCTCACGAAGTCGACGCCCGAAGGGGCGCGCGACTTCCTGGTGCCCTCGCGCATCCATCACGGCAACTTCTACGCGCTGCCGCAGTCGCCGCAGCTCTTCAAGCAGATCCTGATGGTGGCGGGCATCGACCGCTACTTCCAGGTCGTGCGCTGCTTCCGCGACGAGGACAACCGCGCCGACCGCCAGCCCGAGTTCACGCAGGTGGACGTCGAGATGTCGTTCCCGCGCGAAGAGACCGTCTACGACATCACGGAAGCGCTCTACGTGAAGCTGGCGCGGCTGGTCGGGGTCGAGGTCGCGCGGCCGTTCCCGCGCCTCACCTACGCCGACGCCATGGAGCGCTACGGCAGCGACAAGCCCGACCTCCGCTTCGGCATGCCCATCACCGACGTGTCCGAGGAGATGAAGACGCTGGGCCTCGACACGTTCCCTGGCCTCATCGACGGGGGAGCGCGGGCGCGCGCGATCGTGCTGCCGGCGTCGGCAGCGGTTTCGGGGACGCGCATGCGGAAGATCAACGAGGATGTGTGGCTCAACCGGATCGTCCCGGACTCACGCGCTTCGAAGAGGAATCTGTTCGTTCTGAAGGCAAGCGATGACGCGGTGACGAACCTCGGTAAGAAGGGCGCTAGCGAGGCGGTGGCGCGCCGCCTGCTCGATAAAGTCGGGGCGGGCAAAGACGACACCATCCTCGTCGGCACGGACGCCGAGGAACCGGTGTCGATGGCCATGGGCATCCTGCGCCTGGAGATGGGCCGGGAGCTCAAGCTCATCGACGAGAAGGCCTTCCGCTTCCTCTGGGTGACCGAGTTCCCGCTCTTCGGCTACGACGCCAAGGAGAAGC
>Ga0207428_10000173_pt1 | contig 90064 bp, 72 predicted proteins | sample RhiMethybrSRZTD1_FD_187600 | JGI IMG/M metagenome (GOLD analysis project Ga0207428, IMG submission 187600) | Populus rhizosphere microbial communities from Tennessee, USA - Rhizosphere MetaG P. TD hybrid SRZTD1 (SPAdes) (version 3) | ecosystem: Host-associated > Plants > Roots > Rhizosphere >... | reverse complement strand
CACCGGACATCGGCGCCGTGCGGGTGCGCGAGCGCCAGCGCCTGGTCGGTTCGCCGGCCTCCGCGGAGCCGCGAGCGGCCGAGCACGAAGCGCATGCCGCCCTTCTGCGCGCCGAGATCGGGGAGCCCCGGCACGATCCCGGGCCCCTCGTTGGAGATCCACACGATGTCGCGCGTCCTCGACTCGGCGGTGAGAAGCTCGGCGAACATCTGCCGGCGCTCGGGCGCCACGTAGGCGAGCACCGCCGAGTGAAAGACGACGAGCTGAGCGTCCCGAGGCGTCTCCCCGAGGAGGGCGGACAGGTCGTCGACCAGGTCGCCCTTGCGCACGACCGGCGTCTCGGCTCGCGCTAGCTCCAGCGCGCGCTCCAGGCGATCGCGGCGCGCGGGCTGGTCAGGCCAGACACACGCCAGCAGCCAGCGGCTCGCGGTCTCGTCGTGCACGTCCACCGGCGCCAGATCGAGGCCGCGGCGCCACACGATCGCGGGCATCGCCGACGGCAGGGGGGACGGGCCAGTGACCGGACAGTGCACGCGCACCGGAGATGCGGGAGAGCCGAGCTGCGCCGCGTCCCAGTCGTAGAAGAAGCGATCGAGCAGGAGGCAGAGCCCCGCGCTCGCTCCCACCTCGACGAGGGCGAGCGGCCCCGGGGGCAGCGCGGGCAGCAGGGCCGCGCAGCGCGCGACCTCGTTGGTCTGGGTGCGGCGCGCCCGCATGAGATCGGCGACCTCCGGGCCACGGCGTGCGAGCAAGGCGCGCAGCTCCGGCCCGGACGCCGGCATATGACGAGGCCCGGTGAGGAACTGGAGCGCGGCGAAGAAGAGATTGGGCTGCCAGACGGGCAGGGGGGCGAGGAAGCTCAAGACCAGGGCGTCCTCGGCGACCGCGCGGGCCAGGCGGTCGTACGCCTCCGAGTAGCCCCGGCACTCCAGGTACGCGAAGCGCCGATAGCGCTCGGCGATGTCACCCGGCGCCGGCGTGCGGGCGCCCTCTAGGTGTAGCTCGGCTCGCGCGCGGGATCGGCGGGGGCGGCGGAACCGCGCAGGCGCCGGACGGTGTCTTCCAGGATGCGCTGTAGGCCTTCGGTCAGGAGCGCGGCGGATTCCGCACGCTCGCGACGCAGCTGCTCGTTCTCGCTCTGGAGGCTTTCGATCTCGCGGCGGAGATCGTTGACCTCCTGCAGGAGCCGGGAGGACGCCCGCTCCGTGGCCTCGAGCCGGTCCCGAAGGCTTTCGTGCTCGTGGAGGATGATGGGGAGATAGGCGAACACGCCCGCGGTGTCCTCGATCCAGCGTCCGATCCGTTGCCGCGCCTCCCGAAACTGCGCATCATCCATGGTACGAGTCTACCACAAGGCTTCGACGCGAGCGGTTCGGGGAGCCCAATATGTCGTGGGCAGTGCGGTGTGTTAGCCTCGATGGCCATGACCGTGCCCGCCGCCCACGCGACCGCACGTCCGGCCGCGCTCGTCTTCGTCTTCATCACGGTGATGCTCGACATGCTGGCCCTCGGCATGATCGTCCCCGTGCTCGCGCCGCTGGTCGCGACCTTCCTCGGCGGCGACACCGCTCGGGCGGCCAGCGTCTACGGGTTCTTCGGGACGGTGTGGGCGCTCATGCAGTTCGTCGCCTCACCGGTGCTGGGCGCCCTGTCGGACCGGTACGGACGCCGCCCGGTCATCCTGCTCTCCAATCTGGGCCTTGGGCTCGACTATGTCGTGATGGCGATGGCGCCGAGCCTGGCATGGCTCTTCGTGGGACGCGTCCTGTCGGGCATCACCGCGGCGAGCGTGCCGACCGCGGGCGCCTACATCGCCGACGTGACACCGCCGGAGCGGCGGGCGGCCGGCTTCGGCCTCATCGGCGCCGCCTTCGGCATCGGGTTCGTGCTGGGCCCCGCGGTGGGGGGTGTCGTGGGCGCGGTGGACCCGCGGCTGCCGTTCTGGCTGGCGGCGGGGCTGAGCCTGCTGAACTTTCTTTACGGGCTGCTGGTGCTCCCCGAGTCACTGCCGCCGGAGCGGCGCGCACCGTTCGCATGGCGCGCCGCCCACCCCCTGGGCGCGCTGACCTTCCTCCGCACCCAGCCGATCGTGTTCGGGCTCACCGCTGTGGTGTTCCTCGGTCGCATCGCGCACGACGTGCTCCCAAGCACCTTCGTGCTCTTCGCGGGCTATCGCTATGGCTGGGGCCAGCGGGATATGGGCTTCTACCTCGCCGGCGTGGGTGTGAGCACCATGATCGTATCGGGCGGCCTCGTCCAGCCGATCGTGCGCCGGCTGGGGGAGCGCCGCGCGCTGCTCCTCGGGCTCACGTGCGGCGCGGGGGGCTTTGCCATCTACGCCGTCGGCTCCACGAGCACCGCGGCGCTCATCGCCCTGCCCATCATGGCGCTGTGGGGCCTCTCGAGTCCGGCCGCGCAGGCGTTGATGACGCGGCAGGTGGCCGACTCCGAGCAAGGGAGGCTTCAGGGGGCCATCGCGAGCATCACCGGCGTCGCGGGCCTCATCGGGCCCGCCCTCTTCACGCTGACCTTCGCCTACTTCATCAGCGGCAGCGCGACGCCGCTCCTGCCGGGAGCGCCCTTCTTCCTCGCCGCGCTCCTGCTGGCGCTGTCGATGGTGCTCGCCTGGCGGGTGGCGCGCTAATCGAAGAGGTGGCAGGCCACCAGCCGCGTCTCCTGCGGCTTGAGCGCGGGCACCTCGGCGGAGCAGCGCGGCATCACATGCGGGCAGCGCGGGTGGAAACGACACCCTGAGGGCGGGCGCAGCGGGCTCGGCACCTCGCCGGGCAGGATGATCTCTTCGCGCCGCTCGTCGGGGTGCGAGGGCAGCGCCGCCGAGAAGAGGGCCTGCGTGTAGGGATGCTTCGGCGCCCGGCTGAGCGCGCTCGCCTCGCCCGACTCCGCGATCTTCCCCAGGTACATCACCGCGATCGTGTGGCTCATGTGCGCCACCGCGGCGAGGTCGTGGGCGATGAAGAGATACGAGAGGCCCAGCTGCGCCTGGAGATCGCGCAGCAGGTTCAGGATCTGCGCGCGGATCGACACGTCGAGGGCGGACACCGGCTCGTCGAGCACGACCAGCCGCGGCGCCAGGGCCAGCGAGCGGGCGATGGCAATGCGCTGCCGCTGGCCGCCGGAGAACTCGTGGGGGAACAGCTCGGCGGCCCGCTCCGGCAGCCCCACGAGCTCGAGGAGATGCGCGATGCGCTTCTTCACCTCGGGGCCGGGCAGTGTTTCGTTGGTGACGAGCGGCTCGGCGATGATCGCCCCCACCCGCATGCGGGGGTTGAGCGAGGCGAAGGGGTCCTGGAAGACGGCCTGCACCGACCGTCGATAATGGCGCCGCCCCGTGCCATCCAGGCTATGGAGGTCCTTGCCCTCGAAGAGAATGCTGCCCCCGGTCGGCTCTTCGAGGCCGAGCACGAGCTTGGCCGTGGTCGTCTTGCCGCAGCCGGACTCCCCCACGAGGCCGAGGGTCTGGCCGGGTGCGATCGTGAACGAGACGTCGTCCACCGCGCGCACCACCCCCGCGCTGCGCCCCAGGAAGCCGCCCTTCACCGGGAAAAGCTTGCTGAGGTTCTTTGCCTCCATGACCGGCGTGGCCATAGGCGAGGTCCTAGCGGCCGACGACGTCGGCGCGCCCGGCCGCCGCGGAGGCGACTGGGCCCGGCGACGCGAGCCAGCAGCGCGCCGCGTGACTGGGCGCCACGACGATGTCGGGCGGCGCCTCGGTGCGGCAGCGGTCCACCGCGACGGGGCAGCGTGGCTGGAACGCGCAGCCCGCCGGCAAGCGGGCCAGGTCCGGCGGCTGGCCGTCGATGGCGGTGAGCCGCTGCCGCGCGTCGCTCATGCGCGGGATGGACTCCAGGAGCGCGCGCGTGTAGGGATGCGCCGGGTGGTCGAACATCGCCTTCACCGGCCCGGCCTCGACCATGCGGCCCGCGTACATCACCGCCACGCGGTCGCACATCTTCGCCACGATGCCGAGGTTGTGGGTGATGAAGATCAGCGCGAGCCCGTGCGCGCGCTGGAGCTCGCGGAGGAGATTGAGGTACTGGGCCTGGATCGTGAGGTCCAGGCTCGTGGTGGGCTCGTCGGCGATGAGGAGGCGCGGCTCGCACGAGATGCCGATGGCGCCCACGATGCGCTGACGCATCCCGCCCGACATCTGATGCGGGTACTCCTTCACGCGCGCCTCGGGCGCCGGGATGCGTACCGAGCGCAGCAGCTCCTTGGCGCGCGCCCACGCGCTCTTGCGCGAGGAACCCTCATGGACCCGCAGCGGCTCCGCGACTTGATCGCCCACCGTGAAGAGCGGGTTCAGCGAGGCCATCGGGTCCTGCAGGATCATCGCGATGCGCTTCCCGCGGATGTGGCGCATGTCGCGCTCGCTCTTGGGGACGAGATCCTCCCCTTCGAAGCGGACCTCCCCGCCCACGATCCGCGCCGCGGTGGGCAGCAGCCGCAACAGCGAGAGCGCGAGGGTGGTCTTACCCGAGCCCGACTCGCCCACGATGCCGAGCGTCTCGCCGGCCTCGAGGCTGAACGACACCTCGTCCACGGCCTTGGTCACGCGCGTGCCACGGGCGGTGACGTAGTGTACGCCGAGCTTCCGGACGTCGAGGAGCGGGCTCAATGCGAGATCGGAAACGCGAAAAGGAGGAGGGCGGACCCGATGGCGAGGTCCTGGATCCCCTTCAGCCCGTGATGGGGAAACGGCAACACGGCGACGCTCATAGCTGGCGCAGCTGCGGGTCCAGCTTCACGCGCAGCCAGTCCCCGAGGAGGTTGGCGGAGAGCACCATCAACATGATGCAACACCCAGGGAGCACGGTGAGCCACCAGTACCCCGCCATGAGGCCCTTCTTCCCGTCGGCGAGCATGAGGCCCCACGCGGGCTTGGGCGGCGGCACGCCGACGCCCAGGAAGGAGAGCGAGGCCTCGGTGACGATGACCACCCCGAGCATGAGCGTGCCCAGCACGATGGCGGAATTCAGCACGTTGGGCAGGATGTGCTTGCGCATGATCTTGCGCTTGGAGCAGCCCGCCACGATGGCCAGCCGCACGAAGTCGCGCTCCTTGAGCGAGAGCACCTCGCTGCGGATCACGCGCGCGTAGCGCGTCCAGTAGATCGCGCCCAGGATGATGACGATGTTCATCTCGCTCGGCCCCGCGATGGCGGCGAGGAAGATCGCGAAGGTCAGCGCGGGCAGGGCCAGCCAGGTGTCGGTCACACGCATGATGACCTGGTCGACCCAGCCACCGAGATAGCCGGACAGGATGCCGAACAAGGTTCCGATGGCTCCCGCCACGACGACGGCGGTGAAGCCGACCACCATCGAGACCCGCGCGCCGAAGATGAGCCGGGCGGTCACGTCGCGTCCGAGATGGTCCGTGCCCAGGATGTGCGCGGTGGTGCCACCCGCCTGCCAGAAGGGCGGCTTGAAGCGATCGCCCAGGTTGCCCACTTCGGGATCGTAGGGCGTGATGAAGTTGGCGAAGACCGCCACCACGGCGAGCCCGACCAGGATGGTGCAGGCGACGTAGGGGAATCCCTTCGACCGGAACGCGGCGAGGCGCCACGCGACGGTGAGGCCGGCGGCACGGCTGCCCGGCATTGCGGGGGCGGGGACGCTCATCGGTCGTACCTTATCCGCGGGTCGATAACCGCGTAGAGGATGTCGACCACCAGATTCACCACCACGATCATGGCGCCGGCGAGGATGACGGTGGCCTGCACCACCGGGAAGTCGCGGAAGGAGATGCCCTCGTAGAGCAGCCGCCCGATGCCCGGCCACGCGAACACCGTCTCCACCACCACCGCCACATTGACCATGATGACCAGGTTGATCCCGGCGAGCGTGAGCACGGGGATCAGCGCGTTCTTGAACGCGTGCTTGCTGATGACCAGGGCTTCCGGGAGCCCTTTGATGCGGGCGAGCTTCACGTACTCCGAGCCCAGGACTTCCAGCATGGATGACCTGGTCAAGCGCATGTGGGCGGCCGCGAAGTACCAGCCGAGGGCGAAGGCCGGCATGATCAGGTGCGCGAAGGTCCCGGAGCCGGAGGAGGGGAGCCACCCCAGGTACACCGAGAAGAACAGGATCATCACGAGGCCGACCCAGAACGAGGGGAGCGACAGGCCGAGGAGGGCAAAAACTTTCCCAGCGCTGTCCCACCATCGATTGACGCGGACGGCTGCGATGATGCCGGTGGGGATGCCGATGAGGAGCGAGATGGCCATGGCCGCGCCGGCGAGCAGGAGGGAGTTCGGCAGCCGCGACAGGTAGAGCTCGAGTACCGGGGTGCGGTAGTAGAAGGACTGGCCGAGATTGCCGTGGAAGAGGTCGGACATGAAGCTCACATACTGGACCCAGAGGGACCGGTCCAGGCCGAGCTGCTTCCGCACTGCCTCAAGATCGCCCTTGCTGGCGCCGGGCTCGACGAGGAGGACGGCGGGGTCGCCGGTGAGGCGGACGAAGAGGAAGATCGTGACGCTCAGCAGCGCCAGCGAGAGGAGCGCATAGCCCACGCGCCGGAGGATGAAGCGCTTCACCGGGCACTCATCCTACCACCGAATGGGTGCTACGACGTCGGAGCGATCGCATCGGAGAAGATCCTCCTGACGGTGGGGGCCGCCAACCCGGAGACCGCGCGGTCGAGGGTCGGAAAGTGCCCGCGATTATCCTTGAATCTCCGCGCCTGTCAATCCCTTCAGGCGCCGCTCCGCAGCACGGTTCCGGGCCAGGCGCCCCGGTGCACGTCGTCCTGGTACAGCAGGCGGCCGTTCACGATGGTGGCGTGCACCCCGCGGGCGCGGGCGACCAGGCGCTTGCCGCCGCCGGGGAGGTCGCGCACGTACTCGGGAGGCACGTCGTCCACGGTGTCGGGATCGAAGAGGACCAGGTCCGCCGCCTTGCCGGGCGCGATGACGCCGCGGCCGCGGATGCCGAAGAAGGCCGCCACCTCGGACGTGAGGCGCCGCACCCCGTCCTCCAGCGTCAGCGCCCCGCGCTCGCGTACCCACTTGCCGAGGAGGTACGTGGCGTAGCCCGCGTCGCACAGCTGGTCCACGTGGGCGCCGCCGTCGGAGAGCCCGATGAGGAAGCGCGGATCGGTGACGAGCGGCTTCACGCCCTCGGGATCCTGGTTCATCACGGGAAAGTCGAATAGCGTCTCGAGCCCGTCGGCGAGCGCGAGGTCGAGGATGGTGTCGGCCGGATCCGTGCCCCGGGCCGCCGCGATCTCGGCGATGGACTGGCCGGCGAGGGCGAGCGTCGCCGTGCCTGCCGCGTCGCGTACGGTGATGCGGCGCCACTGGCCGCGAAAGATGCGCCGGCGCTCCATCTCCTCCTTCCACTGGCTGCGGAAGGCCTCGCTGCCGTAGAGCGCGCGCTGCTCGGCCTCGGAGCGATTGAAGGCCTGGCCCCACGTCGCCATGGTGGCGAAGATGAACGGGTTCTTGAGCGTGAACTGAATCCGCAGCGGCCGGCACGACACCTGCGGCACCGCGCGGTCGCGCCCGAGGAGCGGGGCCATGCGCTGGACGACCTCCTCGTGCGCCCCCGGGGGCCGTCCCGGCCGGGCGAACACCGCGAGATAGGTCACGGGGCGGCGGCTCTCGTTCACGAGCAGCTCGAGGGTCGCGTATTCCTCATCGGTGACGCGGTCGGGCAACGAGGTGATCGCCGCCTCGATGACACCCTTGCCGCGCCGGCGCATCTCGCCGCACAGCGCGCGCAGCTCGCCGGGGCTCGCGAGCCGGCAGGCGAGCGGCCGCCCCTGATCGCCCACGTGATTGGCCAGGATCGTGGTGGAGAGGCCGAATGCCCCCGCGTCCAGCGCTTCGCCGTAGAGCCGCCCCAGCGTCGCCGTCTCGTCCGGCGTCGCCGCCCGGTCGAAGGAGGCCTCGCCCAGCACGTAGTGGCGCAGCGGGGTCAGCGGGACCAGCGGCGCCACGTTGATCCCGAGGGGCCGCCGCGCGAGCGCGTCCATGTACTCGCCGAAGGACTCCCACTCCCAGCCGATGCCCCGCCGCATGACGTCCAGCGGGATGGCCTCCACGTTCACGAGGTCGCCCATCAGGATCTCGCGCGCCTCGGGCCGACACGGCGCCACGCCCACGCCGCAATTCCCCATCACCACGGTGGTGATGCCGTGCCAGGACGAGCACGTGAGGAGCGGATCCCACGCGACCTGCGCGTCGTAGTGCGTGTGGGGATCGATGAAGCCGGGGGCGAGCACGAGGCCGCGCGCATCCAGACGCTCGCGGGCCGCCTCGCCCGCGCCGATGCCGACGGCGGTGATGCGCCCCCCGGATAGCGCCACGCCGCCCATCCGGGCGGGCGCGCCGGTGCCGTCGACGATGCGCGCGTTGTCGATCACGAGATCATGCATGGGGGTCCCCCTCGGAATGGCTCGCCCGCTGAAGCGGAGTAATCAGGCCGCGCACGTTCCAGATCCGTACCGGCCGCGAGAGGCCCTTCAGGCTGATCGCGCCCACGTCCTCGGCCTCGACCAGACCCTCCACCGCCGTCGCGACCTTGGCGGAAATGAAGAGCTGCCCCGCTGCGGCCTCGTTGCAGAGGCGGGCGGCGAGGTTGGTGACGGTGCCGATGGCGCCGTAGTCCCAGCGCCCCTCGAAGCCGATGGCGCCGATGGTCGCGTAGCCCTGGGCGATGCCGATGCTGGCGCCAAGCTCCCAGCCGCGCTTGGCCCAGCGCGCGCTCAGGCCGACGAGAACGTCGCGCATGGCCACCGCCATGCGGACGGCGCGGGCCGCCGGGTCCGGCACCTCGACCGGATCATTGAAGAAGATCATCATGCCGTCGCCGGTGAAGCGCTCGAGCGTACCCTCGTGGGCCACGATCAGCCGTCCCATCTCGGCGTGATACTCGCGCAGCACCTCCATCAGCTCTTCGGGCTCGGCCATCTCGGCGAAGGCGGTGAAGCCGCGGAGATCGAGGAACACCACGGTCACGTCCCGCCGGTGGGTCTTCAGCGGATCGGCGGCGCCGCCGGCCACGATCAGCTCGGCGAGCTGCGGCGAGAAGAAGCGCTTGAGCCGGCCGAGGCGCTCGAGCTGGGCGACCTGGTCGGCCACGCGCTGCTCGAGCGTATGGTTCATCTCGGCGAGGGCGCGCCGGTGGCGGGCCTCCACGTCGTGGAGCCGCTTTTTCTCCAGGCACGCGCCCACCCGCGCCTGCAGGAGCACCGGATCGAAGGGCTTGCCGAGATAGTCGTCGGCGCCGAGCTGGATGCAGCGCACCACGCTGTCCATCTGGTCCAGCGCCGAGATCATCAGCACCGGGATGTCGCGCAGCGCGGGATCGCCCTTGATGCGCTGGAGCACCGCGTAGCCGTCGAGGTCGGGCATCATGACGTCGAGGAGCACGAGGTCGACCGCCGTGCGTGCGAGCACGTCGAGGCCGGGCAAGCCGCCCGCCGCCGCCACGACCTCGTAGCCCTGACGCCGCAGCCGGCGCATCAGCAAGTCGCGGTTCTCCTCGTTGTCATCCACCACCAGGATGACGCTCCGAGGCTTGCCGGGCTCGGCGCCGGCGCCGACCGCCTCCGCGGCCGCGCTCGGGGATGAGGCCCCGGGCATGCCGCCTTCGCCGAGCAGCGCGCCGAGGCGCTCGGTGGCGGCGCGAATCCGCTCGACGTCGGGCGCGAGCGCGCCGGCGCCCGCCTCCATGGCCTGCCGGCGCACCGTGTCCGTTGCCGCGCGGAGGCGCTCGAGGAGCGGCGTGAGGCTGCTCCGGGCCGCCGCGAGGTCGGGAGGGCCCGCCTCGCCCTGCGCCAGCACGGTGTTGAGCCGGGCCAGGAGCTCACGGGCATCGGTGCGCACCGCGCCGAGGCCGGCGGCGAGCTCGGGGCGGTCGCCGCCCTCCAGCTCCTCGAGCAGCATCTCGGCATAGCCGATGATGTGGTTCAGCGGGGTGCGCAGCTCGTGGCGGAGCTGGGCGGCGAGGTCGATGGTCACGCTCCCGCCGCCGGTCCGATGAGGGCTTCGATCTTCTGCAGAAGGCGCGGAAGATCGACGGGCTTGGTGTCGAAGTCGTCGCAGCCGGCGGCGAGCGCCTTCTCGCGGTCGCCGGACATGGCGTGCGCGGTGAGGGCGATGACGGGAATGCCGCGGGTCTCCTGCGCCGCCTTCACTCGCCGCGTGGCCTCCCAGCCATCGATCCCGGGCAGGCTCATGTCCATCAGGATGAGCGCCGGCGCCTCCGAGCGGGCCATGGCCAGGCCCTCCTCGCCGTCCACGGCGATCGCGACCTCGTAGCCGCGCTTCGCGAGGCGGCGCGAAAGCATGTCGCGGTTCATCTCGTTGTCCTCGACGAGCAGAATCTTCGGCATCAGGTCGTGGGCCTCCGCGCGGCCACGCTGGCCGCCACGAGCTCGCGCACGTCCGCCAGCAGCTCGTCGCGGCCGTGCGCGCCCTTCATCAGGATCTTCTGCACGTAGCCGTTGAGCCGCTCCCGGTCCTCGCGCGTGAGGTCCTTGGCGGTGATCACGACGATGGGAGTGGCCCGCCACGCCTCGTGGCGGCGAAACTCGGACACGAAGGCGAAGCCGTCCATCTCCGGCATCATGAGGTCGAGCAAGATGACGGTGGGCTTCACCTCGCGCAGGCGCTCCAGCGCGGCGCGGCCGTTGTCCGCCTCCACCACCGCGAAGCCCGCGGGCTCGAGCATGCGCCGCAGGAGGCCTCGGACCTCGGGATCGTCGTCCACCACCAGCACGGGCTGATCGCGGCGATACTTGCCGAGGACGGCGGTGAGCCGGTCCCGATCGATGGGCTTGGTCAGATAGTCGGCGGCGCCCAGCGCGTAGCCCAGGTTCTTGTCGTCGACGATCGTGAGCATCACCACGGGGATGTCCGCGACGGCAGGATCGCTCTTGAGCGCGGACAGCACGGCCCACCCGTCCATGCCCGGCATCATGACGTCCAGCGTGATCGCCTCGGGCTTGAGCTCGCGCGCCCGGCGCAGCCCCTCCTCGCCGCTCGCCGCGGTGACGACGCGAAAACCCTCCCGGCCGAGGAAGCGCTGCATGAGATCGCGCACCGCCGCCTCGTCGTCGATCACGAGCACGGTGCCGACCCCGGACGCGGCGCGCTCGGCCGGGGCGGCCGGTGTCGCCGCAGCCTCCGCGGACGCCTCCTCGGCCGCGTCGCGCACGATCGCGGGCAGGCGGATCGTGAAGGTGCTGCCGCGCCCGGGCTCGCTCGCCGCCACGACATCACCGCCCATCATCCGGCAGAGCCGGCGACTGAGCGCGAGGCCGAGCCCGGTGCCGCCGTACTTCCTGGTCGTCGCGGCGTCGGCCTGGGTGAAGGCTTCGAAGAGCCGGGCGAGCTGCTCCGGCGTCATGCCGATCCCGGTGTCGCTCACCCGGAACACGAGCCAGTCCGCACCATCCTGGAGCTCGCGCGCCACGTCCAGGGTGATGGCGCCCTGCTCGGTGAACTTGCACGCGTTGCTCAGGAGGTTGAACAGCGCCTGGCGCACCTTGGTCAGGTCGGCGTGCATCGGGCCCACCGACGCGGCGCCATGGACCTCGAGGCGATTGGCGTTCTTGGCGGCGAGCGGCTGGATGACCGCCACGATGTCGTGGACCAGCGTCGCGACCTCGAACGTCTCGAGATAGAGATCCATCTTGCCGGCCTCGATCTTGGAGAGGTCGAGGACCGCGTTGATCAGCTCGAGCAGATGCTTGCCCGCGGCATTGATCTTCTTGAGGTCGTCGGTGAACTGCTCCGCGCCCAGGTCGCTCGCGTCCTCCTGCAGCATCTCGCTGTAGCCGATGATGGCGTTGAGCGGCGTGCGGAGCTCGTGGGACATGTTGGCGAGGAACTCGGACTTGTGGCGGTCGGCCTCCTCGAGCTGCCGCCCCTTGTCCTCGATCTCGCGGAAGAGCCGCGCGTTCTGGATGGCGAGCGCCGACTGGCCGGCGAACGTTCGCAGAAGGTCGACGACCTGGGCCGGGAACTCGCCGGGCGTCTGTCGCGTCACGGTGAGGCCACCGATGAGATGCCCCTCGCGCAGCAGCGGGATGCCCAGCACCGCGCGGTGGCCCGTGCGCAGGAGGACGTCGCGCAGGGGACCGGTATAGGCGCCGGCCTCGGCGATGTCGGGGACCTGGACGGGCTCCAGCGTGATGGCCATGCGGCCGCCCACACCTTGGCCGCGCCGGATCGGCGTACTCTGCATCACCGCGACGACTTCGTCGGCCAGATTGTGGGTGGCGCGGAAGACGAGCGCCTCCGCCTGCTCGTCGTACTCGTAGACGGTGCAGGTGTCGGTGCCGGCGATCTGGCTCGCGCGCGAGGCGATCGTGCTGAGCACGGTCTCGAGGTCGAGCGTGGAGCTGAGCGCCTGGCTGACCTCGCCCAGCGCCTTGAGCTCGTCGACCGAGCGCGTGAGCTGATCGGTGCGCGCCTGCAGCTCGGTGAGGAGGCGGGCGTTCTCGATGGCGATGGCGGCCTGGTCGGCGAAGGTTTCCATCAGCGCGACGTGGCCGTCGGAGAAGGGACGGACCTCGGGGCGGAAGATGATGATTACGCCCAGCAGCTCGCTCGCCCGGAGCATCGGGATCGCCAGCACCGTCCGCGTGGGGAACGAGTCGGCCTGCGCCACCGGGTAGGTGTACTCGGAGTCTGCCTGAATGTCATGGATGTGGATCGTGCGCCGCTCGGCGGCGGCGCGGGCAGCCGCGCTATGACGGCCAGGGGCGATCGGGTGTTCTTCAGCGAACCTGCGGCGAGCGGCCGAGACGTTGTGGCTGGCCGCGACGCGCAGTACCTGACCATCAAACCGGAAGATGAAGGCACGCTCGGCCTCGCAGAGTCGCACCGCATTCTCGGCCAGCGTCTCGAACACCGGCTGGAGATCGAATGTCGATCGCCCGATGACCTTGAGCAGCTCGCTGGTTGCCGTCTGCTGCTCCAGCGACACTCGCAGCTCGGCGTTGCGCGCCTCCAGCTCGGTGAAGAGCTGAACGTTCTGGATCGCGATCACCGCCTGGTCGGCAAAGGTCTTCAAGAGCTCCACTTGGTTGTCCGGAAACATCCCCACGGCCTGACGGGAGACGCCGATGACGCCGATGCTCGCGCCGTCGCGGATCATCGGGACGAAGAGCGCGCTCCGGTATCCTTGTTCCTTCTGGCCGGCGGCGAAGCGAAATTCGGACGTGACATCGGCCACGTTCATGACCCGCCGTTCCAGGACCGCACGTCCGACCAGGCGGTCGTCGGCGGCACGGCGCGGGAACCAGCCGCGGACGGCGGCCTCGGCGGCGGGAGTGAAGTTGTGCTGCGCGACGAAGTGCAGCATCTCACCGTCGAAACGCATGACGACGCTGAACACCCCGCCGCAGAGGCGTACCGCGCTGCGCACGATGGCATCGAAGATCGGCTGCACGTCCGTCGGCGACTGGCTGATGACCCTCAGGATGTCACTGGTCGCCGTCTGCTGCTCGAGGGCGTCGGTGAGATCGACGTTCTTGGCCTGGAGCTCGGTGAAGAGGCGCACGTTCTCGATGGCGATGACCGCCTGGTCGGCGAAGGTCTGCATCAGCGCGATCTGCTGCTCGAGGAACGGGCGCACTTCCTGGCGGAAGGCGGTGATGCAGCCAATGGGCAGGCCGTCGCGGAACAGGGGCACCGAGAGCAACGTCCGGTGTCCGTAACGCCGCTGAAGCTCCAGGCCGACCGGGTATTCCGCCTCCGACTCGGCGGCGAGGTCGACGACGTGCTGCGCGGTCCGATCGACCACCGCGCGCGCCGCCACCGAGCCTCGCGTCAGGCTGAACCGGAGGCCGGTCGGCATGGTCCCCGCCATGGGTCCGACACCCGCGACGTGACGGAGCTCGCCGTCCTGTACGAGGGCCAAGGCGGCGTCGTTGGCTTCGCAGAGGGTGGCGGTGCTCCGGACGAGGGCGTCGAACACCGGCTGGGTGTCGGTGGGCGATCCCGAAATCACGCGCAAGATCTCGCCCGTCGCCGTTTGCTGCTCCAGAGATATCCGCAGCTCGCTGTTGCGCGCCTCGAGCTCCCTGAAGAGGCGCACGTTCTCGATGGCGATGACCGCCTGGTCGGCGAAGGTCTGGAGGAGCGCGATCTGCTTGTCGGAGAAGGGCCTCGGCTCTCCGCGCCAGACGCTGATCGCCCCGATCGGGACCTCATCGCGGAAGATCGGCACTGACAGGATCGATCGCAGCGCGATGGTGTCGCGGAGCGGATGTGTATAGTCCGCGTCAAGCCACGAGTCCGAGACGTGGATGACGTTCTTGTCCAGGATCGCCCGTGCCGAGGTGGTCCCGCGATCGATCGGAAGCGGGTAGATTGCGCGCAGGGCGGCGGCGCCGGCTTCATCCACGCCCTCGAGCGCCGTCAGCGTGAGCTGGCCGGCCTCGACGAGAAAGACCACGCTGAAGCTCGCATCGCAAAGGCGTCGGGCATTCCGAACGATGGCGTCGAACACCGGCTGGCCGTCGGTGGGCGAGCTGGAGATCACGCGCAGAATGTCGCTGGTGGCGGTCTGTTGCTCGAGCGCGTCCGTGAGGTCGGCGTTCTTGGTCTGGAGCTCGGTGAGCAGGCGGGCGTTCTCGATGGCGATCGCCGCCTGGTCGGCGAAGGTCTCCAGCAGCGCGATCTGGTTGTCTGTGAACGCCAGCACCTCGTGTCGATAGATGAAGATGACGCCGAGCAGCTCGCCGGCCCGAAGCATCGGCACGGCCAGGACGGTTCGAATCGGGTCCGTTTCCAGCTCAGCGGGATAGAAGGAGTACTCGGCGTCCGCACGCGCGTCGATGATGTGGATCGTGCGGCGTTCGAGGGCCGCACGCGCGGAGCCGCCGTGCTTGCCGGGCGGATTGGGTGTCCGCTCGACGAAAGCCCGGAGCTCGGAGGTCACGTTGTGGGTCGCGACCACACGCAGAAGCTGGCCATCGAAGCGGTAGACGAATGCGCGCTCGGCTTCGCAAAGGCGCACGGCGTTCTCGGCCAGCGTCTCGAAGACCGGCTGAAGGTCGAACGTCGAGCGTCCGATGACCTTGAGCAGCTCCGCCGTCGCCGTCTGCTGCTCGAGGGCCACCCGCAGCTCGCTGTTGCGCGCTTCCAGCTCGGTGAAGAGGCGCACGTTCTGAATGGCGATGACGGCTTGGTCGGCGAAGGTGCGAAGCAGCTCGATCTGGCTGGGAGAGAATGGACCGGGTGTCGCCCGGGAGACGGAGACGACGCCGATGGGCCGGCCTTCGTGGATCATCGGAACCGCGAGGGCGGCGCGCAGGGCGATTCGAGCATAGAAGTCGCGCGCCGCCGGAGTGAGCTCCTCGGCGTCGACATCCGGAACGTGGACCACCGCCGCATCGACGAGCGCCCGCGCGACGATGGCACCGTCGCGCTGGGGCGACTGGGGGAAGAATCTCGCGGTGTCTGGAGCGGCTCCCGGCCGCGGATTGTGCTGCGCGCCGAGATGAAGGAGCTGTCCGTCGTAGCGCGTGACGATCGCGTACTCGCCGCCACAGAGCCGGCTCGCGCTCCGTACGATGGCATCGAACACCGGTTGGACGTCGGTCGGGGACTGGCTGATCACTCGCAAGATCTCGCTGGTCGCGGTCTGCTGCTCGAGCGATTCCGTGAGGCTCGCGTTCTTGGCCTCCAGCTCGGTGAAGAGCCGCACGTTCTCGATGGCGATGACCGCCTGGTCGGCGAACGTCTTGAGCAGATCGACCTGGTCATCCGTGAAGGGCTGGACGACTCGTCGGGCGACCGAGATGGAGCCGACCGGCCGGCCCTCGCGGAGCATCGGCACGGCCAGGACGGTGCGGAACAAACGGAGTGAGTCGACGATGTCCGGGTCATCGTGATGATCCACGATCTGCACGACCTCCCCAGACAGGATGCAGCGTGCCGTCGCGCTCGCGCGGCTCGGTCGCTGCGGGAACGCCCGGCGGACGGCGTCGATCTCCTCGGGCGTGCGGCCGTACTGGGCGGCGAAGTGGATCAGCTCACCGTCGAAGCGGTGCACCCCCGAGAGATCCGCGCGGCAGAGCAGGGCGGCCGACCTCGCGATGGCATCGAAGGTCGGCTGCACACCCGTCGGCGAGCTCGAGATGACGCTCAAGATCTCGGCCGTCGCCGTCTGCCGCTCGAGCGCCTCGGTCAGCTCGCCGTTACGCGCTTCCAGCTCGGTGAACAGGCGCACGTTCTCGATCGCGATGACGGCCTGGTCGGCGAAGGTCTGCAGCAGCTGGATGTGCCGCTCGGAAAAGGGCCGGACCTCCGTGCGCCGGATGACGATCCCCCCGATGGCGACCCCTTCTCGGAGGAGAGGCGTCCCCAGCATGGTGCGGAGCCCACGGGTGCGCGCGGCGCCCGCAGGCAGCTCTGCCGCCGGAATGGCCGACAGGTCATCGATGTGCGTGGTTTCGCGGTCCAGGACCATCCGTCCGATGACGGTGTCTCGCGTGATCGGGACCGTCTCGATGGTCATCCCGATCGGCCCGTGGAGGGCCACCATGCGGATGAGGTCCCCCTCCACGCGATAGATAACCGTGTCATCGGCCTCGCAGAGCCGGGCGGCGTTCCGGGCGACGACGTCCAGAACGGGTTGCACGTTGGTCGGGGAGCTCGAGATCACCCGAAGGATCTCGGCGGTGGCCGTCTGCTGCTCCAGGGACTCCGTCAGCGACGCGTTCTTGGCTTGAAGCTCGGTCAGCAGCCGCGCATTCTCGATGGCGATGGCGGCCTGGTCGGCGAAGGTCTCCATGAGGGCGACCTGGTTGTCACTGAACAGTCGGACTTCGTGCCGGTTCACCGCGATCACCCCGAGCAGCTCGTTGCCGCGCAGCATGGGAATTGCGAGAACCGTCCTGACGGGAGAGACGTCACGTATCGCGGAGGTAAAGCCCGGCTCGACCTGGACATCGGCGATGTGGATGGTGCGCCGCTCGAGGGCGGCGCGTCCCGCGCCGCTGCCGCGCGCGGGCGCGATGGGATTCCGCTCGTAGAATGCCAGCTGCTCCGCCGTCGCGTTGCCGAGAGCCACGATCCGAAGATGCTGACCATCGAAGCGGAAGATGGCGGCTTGCTTGGCTTCGCAGAGCCGGAAGGCGTTCTCGGCCAGCGTGTCGAACACGGGCTGGAGATCGAACGTCGAACGCCCGATGACCTTCAGCAGCTCCGCCGTCGCGGTCTGCTGCTCCAACGCCACGCGCAGCTCGTTGTTGCGCGCGTCCAGCTCCTTGAAGAGCCGCACGTTCTCGATGGCGATGACCGCCTGATCGGCGAACGCACGGAGGAGCTCGACCTGGCGGGCGGGGAACGAGCCGCGCTCGCGGCGGGCCACGGTAATGGCGCCCAGGGGGGTGCCGTCCCTCACCATGGGGACCGAGACCTGGGCCCGATACCCCATCACGTCCGCAAGGTGCCGTGAGATGCCCGCTTCGGTGTCGACGCCGATGTCCTCGGCCTGCACCACCGTCGCGGCGAGAATGGCCCGCCCCGACATGCTGGAGCGTGTGGCCGGCGCCGGGAAGGCGCGCTGCAGGATGGCGAGCGCGTCCGGCCCGAAGCCATGCTGGGCCATGAGGTGCATCGCTGTCCCGTCGAACCGCACCGCGTTCGCGAAGACCCCATCGCAGAGCCGGCAAGCGTGCTCGACGATCACGTCGAAGACCGGTTGGACATCGGTGGGCGAGCGGCTGATGACCCGTAGGATCTCGGCCGTGGCCGTCTGCTGCTCCAGCGCCTCGGTGAGGCTCGCGTTCTTGGTCTGGAGCTCGGTGAGCAGGCGCGCGTTTTCGATCGCAATGGCCGCCTGGTCGGCGAACGTCTGGACGAGCGAAATCTCCGCCGCCGTGAAGCCTCCCACCTCATGCCGGCTCACCGCGATGACGCCGAGGACATCGGCTCCCCGCAGCATCGGCACCACCAGCACCGAGCGGAATCCCCGCATCCGAGCGCCGTCCCGAATGAAGGGATCATTTTCGACGTCGGTGACATGCTGCACGCTGCGGGTCAGCGCGGCCCGGCCATGCGGGGTGTCCCCGGTCTGCGGCCGCTTGTCCCCCAACTCCTCCATCCAGGTCTCGCTGCTGCCCGGCAGGCCGCCCCGCGCCGCCACCATCCAGATCTTCTCGTCGCCGCACCGGAACACGGAGGCGGACCAGGCATCCAGCAGGCGAACGACACTGTCGGCGATCGACTCGAAGACCGGCTGCACGTCGGCCTGCGCCTGGCTGATCGCGCGGAGGATGTCGGCGGTCGCGGTCTGCTGGTCGAGTGCCACCCGCAGCTCACCGTTGCGAGCCTCCAGCTCGGTGAACAGGCGCACGTTCTCGACCGCGATCACCGCCTGGTCGGCAAAGGTCTGGAGCAGGGCGATCTGCTTGTCGGAGAAGGGCGCCACGTGGTCGCGGGCGACGAGAATGAGGCCGATGGCCGCCCCGTCGCGGAGCATGGGGACGCCCAGCGCAGTCCGATAACCAACAGTGGTGGCGAGGGGCAGCGTGTATTCCGGGTCCGCGTCGACGTCCGGAACGTGGACCATGGAGCGGGAGATGATCACGCGACCGCTCACGCCTTCCCGCGAAGGCGGCCGCGGATAAGTGCGACTGAGTGACGCCAGCCGTTCGGGTGAGACATTGTGATGGGCGGAGATGTGGATCAACTGCCCATCGAAGCGCATCACCAGGGCATTGACCGCGTCGCAGAGTCGGACCGCGCTCGCCGCGATCGCGTCAAAGACCGGTTGGACATCGGTGGGCGAGCGGCTGATGACCCGTAGGATCTCGGCCGTGGCCGTCTGCTGCTCCAGCGCCTCGGTGAGGCTCGCGTTCTTGGCCTGAAGCTCGGTGAGGAGCCGCGCGTTCTCGATGGCGATGGCCGCCTGGTCGGCGAACGTCTCGAGCAAGACAACGTGTCCGTCGCCGAAGGGCCGAACCTCGTGGCGATAGATCATGATGACGCCCAAGAGCTCGTCGGCGCGGATCATCGGGACGGCGAGGACGGTTCGATACGGATCGACGAGGGCGGCTCCGTAGCCATACTGCGGATCGGCGAGGACGTCGTGATTGTGCACCGTCTTCCGCGTCAGCGCCGCCCGGCCGGCATTGCTCTCCATGCCGGGTGCGATAGGGTGCCGGCCGAAGTATTCGCGGAGCTCCGGAGAGACATTGTGACCGACGGCGAAGCGCAGGTATTCCCCGTCGTAGCGGAGTACCACACCCTTCTCGGCTGAACACAGGCGGACGGCGTTCTCGATCAGCGTCTCGAACACCGGCTGGAGATCGAAGGTCGAGCGGCCGATCACCTTGAGCAGCTCCGCCGTCGCGGTCTGCTGCTCGAGGGCGACCCGCAGCTCGGAGTTGCGCGCCTCCAGCTCGGTGAAGAGGCGCACGTTCTCGATGGCGATGACCGCCTGATCGGCGAAGGTCTTCAGAAGGGCGATGTGGCGCTCGGAGAAGGGCCGGACCTCGGTGCGGCGGATCAGGATGCCCCCCAGGGCGACCCCCTCGCGCAAGAGCGGCGTGGCGAGCATGGTCCGGAGCCCGCGTTTCCGTGCCGGGCCGGCCGGGAGCTCGGCCTCCGGCACCGCGGCCAGGTCATCGACGTGGACCGTCTCGCGATCCAGGATGGCGCGCCCGATGACGGTGTCGCGCGTGACCGGGTGCGCCGTGCTGATCCGCCCCAGGGGACCGTGAGTGGCGACGGAGCGGATGGCGTCCTGATCCAGGCGGAAGATGGCCGCGTCGGCCGCCTCACAGAGCCGCGCCGCGCTCTCCGCCACCGCGTTCAGAACCGGCTGGAGGTCGGTCGGCGAGCTCGAGATCACGCGGAGGATCTCCGCCGTCGCCGTCTGCTGCTCGAGCGCTTCGGTGAGGCTCGCGTTCTTCGCGCTGAGCTCCGTGAACAGGCGCACGTTCTCGATGGCGATCACCGCCTGGTCGGCGAAGGTCTTGACGAGCTCGACCTGCTGCTCGGTGAAGGGCTGGACGGCCAGCCGGAAGGCATTGATGACGCCGACCGGGACCCCGTCGCGAAGCAGAGGCACGGCGAGCTGCGTCCGGTGGCCAAAGCGCCGCTGGAGCTCGCGGCCGAGCGGCAGCTCGTCCTCGGACTCCGCGGCGAGGTCGGGAACGTGGAGCACGGTCCGATCCACCACGACGCGCCCGGCCACCGAGCCGCGTGTGACAGGGATCCTCAGATCCAAGGGAATGGAGCCAGCCATCGGCCCCACGCCGGCGGCGAGACGTAGCTCGCCATCTCGGTGAAGGAGCAAGGCCACGTCGACGGCGCCACACAGCCCGGCGGTGTTGCGGACGACGGCGTCGAAGACCGGCTGGGCGTCGGTCGGGGAGCCCGAGATCACCCGCAGGATATCGGCGGTGGCCGTCTGCTGTTCCAGCGACTCGCTGAGGCCCCGGAACAGCCGCATGTTCTCGATGGCGATGACCGCCTGGTCCGCAAACGTCCGGAGCAGCGCGATCTGCCTCTCGGTGAAGGGCCGGACCCGGCGACGCGCCACCGTGATCGCGCCGAGCGTTCGGCCCTCATGGACGAGGGGCAGCGACAGCGCGGTGCGGAACAGGCGGAGGGGCGCCGCCAGGTCCCGATCCCGGCTTGCGTCGGCGACCTGGGCGACGTCGCCCGACATGATCGCCCGCCCGGTCACCGTCTGATTGTTCGCGGGCTGCGGGAACGTGCTTCGGGCCGCATCGATCTCGGCCTGAGTGCGCCCGTGCTGTGCGACGAAGTGAATCAGCGCGCCGTCGAACTGATAGAGCCCGGTGAGGTCGGCCTCGCAGACTCGGGTGGCCGCGGCGGCGATGACCTCGAACGTGTGCTCGATGCCGGTCGGGGAGCTGCGAATGGCGCTGAGGATCTCGGCGCTTGCGCCCTGCTGTTCGCCCGCCTGGACGAGTTCGGCCTCGAGCCGGGCGCCCCGCGCGCGCTCACGCGCGAGCGCCTTCTGGAGGCGCTGGACCTCTCGCGCGAGCTCGGCCTTGGTTTCGGACGCCATCACGCCTCCTGAAGGGCGGGATTTCGTGGATTTAGAGCGCACCGAGAGTAGCCTGCGGGGTCCTGAGTGGTCAAGGCGTCAGCGTTGACAACCGCCCCCCGCTTGACCGAACGTTAGAGTCACCCTCAGGCGAGGAGGAATCGTCATGAAGTTCGGCCTCTTCTACGAGATCTCGGTGCCCCGCCCGTGGACCCGGGAGACGGAGCGCACCGTCTACAACAACGCCCTCGAGCAGGTGAAGCTGGCCGACGAGCTGGGCTTCGACCAGGTGTGGGCGGTCGAGCACCACTTCCTCGAGGAGTACTCCCACTGCCCGGCTCCCGAGCTATTCCTGACCGCGTGCGCCATGGTCACGAAGAAGATCCGCGTGGGGCACGGGATCGTCGTGTGCGTCCCCGAGTTCAACCACCCGATCAAGATCGCGGAGCGTACGGCCACGCTCGACATCCTCTCGGGCGGCCGGCTCGAGGTGGGCACCGGGCGCTCCGCCACGTGGACCGAGCTGGGCGGCTTCCGCTCCGACCCCGACATCACCAAGAAATCCTGGGACGAGTTCGTGCGCTGCCTGCCCAAGATGTGGACGCAGGAGACTTACTCCTATCAGGGGGAGTTCTGGTCCATGCCCGAGCGCTGCATCATTCCCAAGGTCTATCAGAAGCCCCATCCACCGATGTGGGTGGCGGTGACGAGCCCCGGCACCGAGCTGGACGCGGCCGACCGTGGCCTGGGCTCGCTGGGCCTCACGTTCGGCCAGTTCGCCGAGCAGGAGAAGCGCATCGCGGAGTACCGCCGGCGCATCCAGCTCTGCGACCCGGTGGGCGACTTCGTGAACGATCAGGTCAGCACGGTGAACTTCCTCTACTGCAACGAGGACGACGAGAAGGCCCGTGCGACCGGCCGGCGCATGGCCGACACGTTCAACTACCTCGCGTCCCAGCTCATCTCGGCGCGCGAGGCGTATCCTTCACGCTCGTATCCGTCGCTGGGCCTGCTCCCGCAGCTCCGGCGCCAGGCCACCGGGCCCGACGCGAACGAGCAGGCAGGCGAGGGGCTGGGCCTCGGCGGCCCCGAGCGCGTCATCCGCGCGATGAAGAAGTGGGAGGCGGTCGGCGTCGACCGGGTCAACTTCCTGCTGAACACGCTGGAGATCATCCCGCAGGAGGACGTGCTCGCCAGCCTCCGCCTCTTCGCCAAGGAAGTGATGCCTGCGTTCCGGGACAGCAAGGGCGGCAACTGATGCCGCTCTTCGGGACGCTCGAGCTGCCGACCGCGACCGCGCATCTCCCCACGCTCCGGAATCTCGATACCGAGCCGTGGAGCCTGCCGAAAGCCGAGATCCTGCAGCTGGCGCTCGAGGTGTCGCGATCCACCCTTGCCCTCTTGCCGAAAGCGCTGCATCCCGCGATCCCGTCCTACGTGACCATCTGGGTGACGCGCTATCCCGAGAGCCCGGTGGGGCCGTTCCTCCTCGCCCAGCTTCGCTTGATGGCACGGGCCGGCGCGCATCCGCGGGGCTTCGTCCTTCGCGCGTACGCGAGCACTCCCGAGGCCGCGTCGGCGCTCACGCAGCGCTGGGGGCTCCCGGCGGCGGCGGCGACGGTGACGCTCAAGCGGCGCCACGACCGCGTGATGGCGCAGGTGCTGCAGGCGGGAGTGCCCGTACTGGATGCGGCGCTCGTCGATCCGCAGCCGATCTCGGGCGGCGACGTCCAGTACATCCACTCGGTGACGCTGGCCCAGGCGCCCATCGACGGGAAGACAGCGCCCTGGCTCGTCCAGGTGGACCCGCGCTACACCTTCCACAAGGCGGAGCGGGGTCGGCCGGAGGTGAGCCGGCTCGACGGCGAGGCGTGGGGCGCGCCCGGGCTCACGCTCCAGAATCCTATCGCGTGCACCGCCTGCACCTGCGACACCGATCTGCCCCGCATCCGATTCGTGATGGATCCCGACGTGCCGGTGGTGCGGGGCACGCGGAAGATCCGCGACTCCAGGGAGGCCGAGTGATGAGCGGCATTGCGAAGGTCCGCGAGCATCTGGCCAAGGTGCCGCCCGCCACCACGGTGGCCGAGCGGCGCGCGCAGTACGACCGCGCCGAGCGCGTGTTCCCCGTGCCGGCCGACGTCGGCGTGAAGGCGGTCACGATCAAGCCCGCGCAGGGTCCCGAGATCGCGGGCGAGTGGCTGGAGCCGCCGGCCGCGCGCGAGCACGCGGCGCTGCTCTATCTCCACGGGGGCGGCTATGTCATCGGCTCGACCCGCTCGCATCGTCACCTCGCCGGCGCCCTCGCCCGCGCGGCCGGTGCGGCGACGCTCCTGCCCGACTATCGCCTCGCCCCGGAGCATCCGTTCCCCGCCGCGATCGAGGACGCCGTGGCCGCCTACCGCTGGCTGCTCGAGCGCGGCGCCTTGGCCGAGCGCACCGTGATCGCGGGCGACTCGGCGGGCGGCGGCCTCGCCGTGGCGACGCTCCTCGCGCTGCGCGACCGCGGGTTGCCGTGCCCCGCCGCAGGCGTCTGCATCTCGCCCTGGGTCGACCTCACGTGCACCGCGTCCTCGTACGCGTCGAAGGCGGCCAGCGATCCTATCGTGACCGGCGAGGGTGTGGGACTCATGGCGCAGGCCTACCTCGGCCCAACGGACCCGAAGACGCCGCTCGCCTCGCCGCTCTTCGCCGACCTCGCCGGCCTGCCGCCGCTGCTGGTGCAGGTGGGTAGTGAGGAGGTGCTGCTGGACGACGCGGTCGGCCTCGCCGAGCGCGCCAAGGCGGCCGGCGTGGCCGCGACGCTCGAGGTGTGGCCGGACATGATTCACGTCTGGCACTGGTTCTTCCCCATGCTCGCCGAGGGCCAGCGCGCGATCGACGGCGCGGGGGCCTTCGTGCGGGCGAGCGCGGCCTAGGGAGGCTCCCCGATGCCGACCACCACGCGGAGCGCGCTCCACACGCCGATCTGCGATCTGCTCGGCATCCAGTACCCGATCTGCCAGGCGGGCATGGGCTATGTGGCCCGCTCGGCGCTCGCCGCCGCCGTCTCCGCCGCGGGTGGCCTCGGGGTGATCGCCGCCGCCAATCTCTCGCCGCGCGAGCTGCGTGAAGAGATCCAGAAAGTCCGCGACCAGACGGACAGGCCGTTCGGCGTGGACATCCTGTTCGCGAGCGTGCGCGTGGGGGGGAGCGAAGCGCAGCAATTCACCGACACCGTGCGCGCGTGGGCCGACATCACCCTCGAGGAGAAGGTGCCGGTCATGGTGGCGGGCCTCGGCAACCCGGGGCCGGTGACCGCGCAGGCGCACCGGCAGGGCATGAAGGTGATGGCCCTCTGCGGCAACGTCAAGCAGGCCCTCGACCACGCGGCCAACGGTGTGGACGTGGTGATCGCGCAAGGTCACGAGGCGGGCGGCCATACCGGGCGCATCGCCGGGCTCGTGCTGATCCCGTCGGTCGTGGATACGCTCGCCCCGCGGCCCGTGCTCGCCGCGGGCGGCATGGCCGACGGCCGCGGCATCGCCGCCGCGCTGGCCCTGGGGGCGCAGGGCGTGTGGATGGGCACCCGCTTCATTGCGACCCCCGAGGCCTACTGCCACGACAACTACAAGCAGCGCGTGGTGACGCTCGACGCGGAGGGCACGGTGGTGACGCGCGCCGCCTCCGGCAAGCCGTGCCGGCTGATCCGCAACAACTTCACGCGGGAGTGGGAGAAGCGCGAAGCGGAGATCCAGCCGTTCCCGGTGCAGGCGGCACGGGTGGGCCGCGACGCGGGAATCCTCGCCCGGGAGAAGGGCGACGTGGACAACGGCAACGCCCCTTGCGGACAATCGGCGGGCCTGATCCGCGAGATCGTACCCGCCGGCGAGGTGGTGCGCCGGCTCGTGACCGAGGCCGAGGACGTGCTCGCCCGTATGACGCGCTAGGGAGGTCTACCCATGAGGCTGCCGCCTCTCGCCGCCGTCCTCGCCGGACTGCTTCTCCTCGCCGCGGCGCCGCCCGCGGGCGCGCAGAATGCCCCGATCCGGATCGGCGCCTCGCTCTCCCTCACCGGCACCTACGCCAAGCCCGGCGTGTACGGCCGCGAGGGCTACGCCTTCTGCCAGAAGCAGATCAACGAGGGCGCCGGCGTGATGGGGCGACCCATCGAGATGGTGGTCTACGACGACCGCTCCGACCCCCAGACCGGCGTGCGCCTCTACGAGAAGCTGATCACCGAGGACCGCGTGGAGCTGGTGCTGGGGCCGTACTCCTCCGCCATCACGGAGGCGGTGGCCAATGTCACCGAGAAGTACAAGAAGCTCATGCTGGCGCCTCTCGGCTCGGCGGGCAGCATCTGGGAGAAGGGCCGCCGCTACGTGATCATGATGGTGTCCCCGGCGGAGGTGTACCTCGAGGGCCTCATCGACATCGCCGCGCGCAACGGGCTCAAGAGCATCGCCCTGATCTACGAGGACACGCTCTTCCCCAAGACCACCGTGAATGGCGCGGTCGCGCTGGCCCGGAAGCGCGGGCTCGAGGTGGTGCTGCAGGAGGCCTATCCCAAGGCGCAGACGGACTTCGCCGCCCTCCTCACCAAGATCAAGGCGGTGCAGCCGGACGTGCTCGCGGCGGCGACCTACTTCGACGACGTGGTGGCGATCACGCGGCAGATGCGGGAGCTAGACGTCAACGTGAAGATGTTCGGCTCGACCGTGGGTGGCGATCTCCCCGAGTTTCACAAGGCGCTGGGTCGCACCGCCGAGTACGTGTACGGGGCCTCGCAGTGGGAGCCCGGCCTGACCTATCCGGGCGCCCGCGAGTTCGCCGCCGCCTACGAGGCGGAGTTCCACCGGCCGCCGTCCTACCACGCCGCCGCCGCGTACGCCGCGTGCATGCTCATGGCGGACACCATCAACCGGATCCAGAGCCTCGACACCGAGCGCCTGCGGGAATATCTGCTCCGGCTCGCCACCACCACCGTGTTCGGCGGGTTCGACGTGGACGAGCGCGGCTATCAGATCGGGCATCGCATGGTCACGATCCAGTGGCAGGAGGGACGCCAGGTGATCGTGTGGCCCGACGAGGTTGCGGTGGGCAAGCCACGTTTTCCGACGCCGCCCTGGGGGATGCGGTAGAACTATAACGTGATCCAGACCATCCGTACCGCCTGCGCGCACGACTGCCCCGATCAGTGCTCGCTCGTCGCCACCGTCGAGGACGGGCGCCTCCTCAAGCTCCAGGGCGATCCCGATCATCCGATGACGCAGGGTTTTGCCTGCGCGAAGGTGAATCGCGAGCACGAGCTGGTCCACTCGCCCGAGCGCGTGCTGCGCCCGCTCCGCCGCGTCGGCGCCAAGGGCGAGGGACGCTTCGCGCCGGTGTCGTGGGACGAGGCGCTGGGGGAGATCGTGGCGCGCTGGCGGGGGATCATCGCCGAGGACGGTCCGCTCGCCCTCCTCGGCTACGCCTACAGCGCGCATCAGGGCCAGCTGAACCGCGGCCTGATGGCCGGCCTGTTCCACGCGCTGGGCTCGACGCGGCTGCAGGCGGGCACCGTCTGCGACACCTGCGCGGAGGCGGGCTGGGACGCCGCGTGCGGGAGCGTCGGCGGCAGCGACCCGGAGAGCGTGGTGGACTCCGACCTCATCATCGCCTGGGGCGCGGATCTCCTCACTACCAACGTGCACATCTGGCCGCTGGTCGAGCAGGCGCGTGCGAAGGGCGCCACGCTGGTGGTGGTCGAGCCGCGGCGGAGCGCCACCGCCGCGCGCGCGGACTGGCACCTGCGTGTGAACGTGGGCACCGACGCCGCGCTGGCCCTGGGCGTGATGCACGTCCTCGCCCGCGAAGGGCTCTGCGACCGCGCGTACCTGGCGCAGCACACCGTGGGATTCCAGCGGCTGGAGGCCGAAGTCCTGCCGCGCTTCGCGCCCGCTCGCGTCGCCGAGATCACCGGCGTTGCCGTCGCCGACCTCGAGCGGCTCGCGCGCCTCTACGGGCGCGCGCGGGCGCCGTTCATCCGTCTGGGCGAGGGGATGTCGCGCTGCACCCAGGGGGGCCAGGCGGTGCGCGCGGTGGCGCTGCTTCCGGGCGTGGTCGGCGCGTACGCCAAGCCCGGCGGGGGCGCGCTCCTCATGACCGCGGCGGGCTTCGGGTTCGACGCGAGCGCGATCCGCAAGCCTTCGGGGCCGGCGGCCACGCGGCTCGTGAATCACTCACGCCTCGGCGAGGCGCTCCTCACCCTGCAGGACCCGCCCATCCGCGCCCTGTTCGTGGCCGCCAACAATCCCGCGGTCACGTGCCCGGACGCGGCGGCGGTGCGGCGCGGGCTCGCGCGCGAGGATCTCTTCACCGTGGTGCACGATCCCTTCCTCTCGGACACCGCGCGCTATGCGGACATCGTCCTGCCCGCGGCCACGCACTACGAGAGCGAGGATCTCGTGCGCGCCTACGGCACGTACTGGGTGCAGTTCATTCCTCAGGTCGTGCCGCCGCAGGGAGAGGCATGGCCCAATCGCCGGCTCGCCCAGGAGCTGGCCCGGCGCCTGGGCCTCCAGGACCCCGTGTTCTCCATGGACACCGACGCGCTGCTGCGCGCGTACTTCCGCAATGCCAAAGGGCCGGCGGCGCGGCTCGACCCGGCCGCGCTTCGCACCGCCGGCTCGATCAAGGCGGAGGACCCCCTCGCCGTCGGACCAGGCCGCCGCTTCGGCACGCCATCCGGCCGCCTCGAGTTCTACTCGGCGTCCCTGGCCGCGCAGGGCCTTCCCGCCATGCCGGACTGGGAGGCCGATCCAGACGAGCCCGCGCAGGCCGAGCGCTACCCGCTCCGCCTCCTCACCGCGCCGGGCTATTTCCAGGCCCACACCGCCTACGCCGGCGTGGCCGCTCTGCGTAAGAAGGCGGGGCCACCCGAGTGCGTGCTGCACCCCGACGACGCAAAGGCGCGCGGCCTGCGCGAGGGGGACCCGGTAGAGCTCTTCAACGACCTGGGCCGGGCGACGTTCACGCTGCGGGTGAGCGACGAGACCTCGCCCGGCGTGGCCTTCGTGCCTGGACAGCGGCCCTCCGGCGAGGCGCACGCGGGCACGGTCAACAACCTGTGCTCCACCCGCTACAGCGACATGGGCGAGGGCGCGACCTACCAGAGCACGCGTCTGGACGCGCGCCGCCCGCTCAGCGGCCCTTGAAGACGGGCCGCCGCTTCTCGCCGAAGGCCTTCACGCCCTCCTGGTAGTCCTCGCTGTTGAAGCAGTCGGCGATCAACTTGTCGAGGAGGCCGAAGTCCCGCTCGGCGTCCGGGCGCAGCAGCATGTCCACCGTGGTCTTGGCCGAGCGGATGGTCAATGGCGCGTTGCGCGAGATCTTGAGGGCGTAGTCACGCGTGAAGGCCTCCAGCTCGGCCTTGGGCACGACCTGGTTCACGAGGCCCCAGCGAAGGGCCTCCTGCGCGCTGAAGTCCGTCCGCGCGGTGAAGAAGAGCTCCTTCGTGTGCGCGGGGCCGATCAGCTTCATGAGCTTGTCCATGCCGTTGTAGTGGTAGCCGAGCCCGAGGCGCGCGGCGGGGATGCCGAAGCGCGCGTCGTCGGCGGCCAGGCGCAGGTCGCAGTTGAGCGCCATGCCGACGCCTCCGCCCACGCACACGCCGTAGATCATGGCGAGGAGCGGCTTCGGCATGGTGGCGAGCGCCTGGCCGCCGCGCGCGGAGATGCGCCGATATTCCGCCTCGTCGGCCATGTTGCGCCGGCGGTCCTTGAACTGCGAGATGTCGGCGCCGGAAACGAAGGCCTGATCGCCCGCGCCCCGCAGGATGACCACCCGGATGGCGTCGTCGGAGACGAGATCGTCCACGTAGCCGGGCAGGAGCTGCCACATCTCCTGGCTGACCGCGTTCCGCTTCTCCGGCTGGTTGAAGATGATCCAGCCGATCGCTCCATCCTTTTCCATCAGCAGGGGGGCGGTGGCGCTCATCAGGGATCCTCCTGCTTGCGAGCATCGCACACTTTGACTTGGCGCGGGCCGCCGCGTAGCATCGAGTGCACCGACGGGAGGGGTCATGGCTTTCGACTACAAGCAGTACTTCGGCGACATCCTGGTCGCGCAGAACCTCCTGACCCGCCCGGAAGAGCGCACCTGGCGGACGGCGGCGCCGGAGCGCGACGCCGAGCACCACGACATCGTCCTCTATCTGGGCTGCAACGTCCTCCGCACCTCGCACATGATCCAGACCGTCACCGCGATCTTCGATCGCCTGGGCCTCGACTACATCGCGGTGGGCGGCCCCACCTACTGCTGCGGCATCGTGCACCACCAGAACGGGGACACCGCGGCGTCGACGGGGATGAACCGGCGCACCCTGGAGCACTTCCAGCGCTACACGCCTCGGGAAGTCGTCATGTGGTGCCCGTCCTGCATCTACTTCTACGACGAGGTGCAGCAGCTCGAGCTGCCCTTCCCGGTGAGCCACACCGCCGAGTTCCTCGCGCGCCGGCTTGGGGAGCTGACGCTGGCGCCGGTGGCGCCGCGCCGGGTGGCGGTGCACGGACATGGAGTAGGAGAGGCGAGGCTGCGCGAGGGCGAGGCGGGCCGGCGGCTGCTCGGCGCGGTGCCGGGCGTGACGCTCGTCGATCTCCCGCCCGACGCGCGCTTCGGCCGGAGCTGCAACCCCGCGCTCATGACGACTCTGGGGCCCGAGGGCTGGCGTGCTCTGGCGCTGGGCGAGCTGGATCGCGCCATCGCCGCGGGCGCGGACACGTTCGCCGGCATGTACCACGGCTGCCAGCGCCAGCTCTGCCCCTTCGAGGCGGAGCGCCCCATCGCGATCGAGCACTACCTCACGGTGTTCGCGCGCGGCCTCGGTATCGAGTTCGAGGACACCTTCAAGAAGTACCGCCTCTGGGCCGACCCCGAGCGCATCTTCGCGGACTCCACGCCCTGTCAGCAGGCCAACAGCGTCGATCCCGCGCGCGCCCGCGACCTCATCGCGCGCACGTTCGTGCCGGTGGGCGCGGTGACGCGCAGCCCTGGCGTCGGCACCTAAGCCTCCTCACCCGGCCCTCTCCCCCAGTGGGGAAGAGGGTGGAAGGGGCAAAGGGTTGATTAGCGGTCGAGCCAGACGCCCATCAGCCGGCCGCCGTAGTCGTTGCCGATGTTGGGCGCAAAGTTCCGCACGTAGGGCTCCCAGGCGGAGATCACCCGGGCGGCCGGGCTCACGAAGAGCTGATAGGCCTGCTGGGCGAAGTGCCGCTGGATGTCGAAGAGGATCTCCCGCCGCTTCTTCTCGTCGAAGACGCGCCGCTGCAGCAGGATCATCTCGTTGAGCTTGGGATCGTTGACGCCGGCCACGTTCTGCGGCCGCCCCGGCAGGAGGTTCATCAAGTAAGGATCGGGCGTGGTCGCGCCGCCCCGTAGCGTGATGATCATCTTCTCGAAGCTCCGGGCCAAGCTCGACACGATGAAGGCGTTGCCTTCCTTGAGCTTGAGCTCGGTCTCGATGCCGCTGCGCTTCCACTCGCTGAGGATGGCCTGCACGACGTCGGAGAAGGCGGTGCCCCAGGTGCCCGATGACTCCACGGGGAACTTGAGGCTGCTCTGCCCAGCCTGGGTGAGCAGGCGCTTGGCCCCGGGCGGATCCGCCTCGTAGAGCTGCCGCCCCTCGGGCGTGAGCTGATCGATCGGGATCGCCCACTCCGTCATCGCGGCGGGCACGAGCGGATTGGGCGCGCCGAAGCCGTAGCCCATTGGGTTGACCTTGATGACCTCGTTGAGGTTGACGGCCATGTGGAGCGCCCGGCGCACGCGCACGTCCTTGAACGGCTCCACGTCGATCTTGGGAATCGCCAGCGTCGAGATGAGCCAGGTGTACTCCGCCGTCTGCAGATTGGGCTTGCGGCGCTTCACCACGTCGAGGTCGGCGCGCTGGAACGTCATGTGGATCTCGGGCGCGAAGTCGTACTGGCCGCTCAACCAGGCCGCGAGCTTGGACGCGGGATCGGTGTCGATGCGGAACTCGACGGCGTCCGCGTACGGCAGCCCGGACTGGAAGTAGTTCGGGTTCCGTACGAACGAGACGCGCACGTTGGGCTCGTAGCGCTCGAGCATCCACGGCCCGGTGCCGATCACCGTCTCCGGCGTCTTGAACATCCCGTCCTTGTCCGCCGCCTCCTTGGGCAGGAGGACGGTGGTGGCGGGGCTGTGCAGGAACCACGCAAACGGCTCCTTCATCGTGAAGCGCACGGTGTAACGGTCCAGGGCCTCGATCCGGTCGATCTCCTCGAACGTCGCCCGGTTCGGATTGCCCTTCACGGTGAGGGCGCGCTGGAAGGTGTAGACGACGTCGTCCGCGACGAGCTCCCGGCCGTTGACCGGGGGCTTCGCGTGCCAGCGCACGCCCCTGCGGAGCTTGAAGAGGTAGGTGGTCTCGTTCGGTTGCTCCCACGACTCGGCGAGATGGGGCTCGATGGGAAGCGTTCCCGGCTGCACGCTGGGCCCGGCCTTGTGCCGCACCAGCCCCCCGTGGGTCAGGGAGGTATAGATGAATGTCCACCAGTGCGGGGTTTGATGTGGGTCGAAATGCGGCGCGTCGAAGCCCGCCAGCCGCAGCACGCCGCCCCGTTTGGGGGTCTGAGCGGCGGCGGGGCAGGGGCGGAGCAGATCGAGGGAGCCGCCCGCGGCGCCCATCGTGACGGCGGCGCTCGCGAGCTTCAAGAGGTCACGGCGGCTGACGGCGCGGGGATCCGGGTCCATGGCGGTTCCTCCCGATAAATGGTCCAGGCACGGGACGAATCACAGCCGGACGGAGCGCCGCGACTCTAGCGGAGGGAGCGGAGCCGCGTCAAGCCCGCCCCGCCACCACCCGGAGCCTCGGGGAAGCAGGTGGCGCGGTGGTGTAGTCGGTCACTTTCAGCCCGGCGAGCTTGTCCTTGCCGCGCGGGGTGACCGTCAACACCCGGCTGTCCGGGATGCGGGCGATCCAGCGTTGCTCGAGGAGAGCCGTCGCGAGGGCCGCGCCGACCGCGCCCGAGATGTGATGACGGCGCTCGGTCCAGTCGATGCAGCCGCGACAGTAGTGCCGTTTGGTCCGCCGCGCCTCCGGGAGCTCGACCCCGAGCCCGCCCAGAAAGCGCGCGCCACTCGACGTGACCTCGCCGCCTCCGTCCGTCAGCACGATGTGGCCGCGGCGCTGCAGCATGTCGCAAAGCGCGACGCCCAGACGGCCCGCCACGTGGTCGTAGCACATGCGGGCATCGCGCAGGGCCGGGTCGACGTGGAGATTGGGTGGCCAGCCATGCCGTGGCGTCGAGGCCACCGTCATCAATCCCTCGATCGCGTGCGCGACCTCCGCGGACTTGATCCGGTAATAGTGACAGCGCCCCTGCTTCTCCATCACGAGGAGATCGCCGCCGACGAGTCTCGACAGGTGACTGCTCGCGGTGGGCGCGCTGACCCCGGCGAAGTAGGCGAGCTCCTTCGCGGTGAGCGCGCAGCCCCCGAGCAGCGCGGTGAGGATTCGGGTGCGCGCTGGCTCGCCCAGGAGTCCGGCCACGCCGGAGAGCATGTCGGTATCGTGCATGCCCTTACCCTAGGCCTCGGCGGGGCGCCTCGCAAGCGAGGACCGTTCGAGCCGGATCGAAGTGTTCGCCGTGGATCCGCCCAGGCGCCGCTCCATACTGGCGCCAAGGAGGAACACCCCATGCTCACGCTCAGCATCCGGTACACGATCGACCCGTTCAAGCTGGCCGACTTCGAGGCCTACGCCCGCGGCGTGGCTGGTCCCATCGAGCGATGCGGCGGCAAGGTCGCGGGCTACTACGCGCCGACTCGCTTCGCCGGCGCGACCAACGCGGCCCTCGCGCTCATCGATTTCCCCAGCCTCGGCGCCTACGAGCGGTATCGCGACGCCCTCGCCGCGGACCCGGAGCATACGGAGGTGGCGAAGCGCGCCGCCCAGTCCGGCTGCATCTTGGTGGAGGATCGCGCCGTCATTCAGCGGGTGTCGTAGCGCGGTCTGGTTGACCTCTCTCCGGCGTTGGGGCACGATCACCGCGCCGGAGAGGGGTGACCATGACCGCAAAGGCGTCGCGCGCGCTGAAGATCCCGAAGATCACCGGGCCGCGTCCATGGCGCATCATACGGAAGCATCCGCGGGTCTTCATCGGCATCCTCGTGGGCGTCGCGGTGGGCCTGTCGCTCCACGTCCTGCCGAGCTCGCGCTGGGTGATGCGTGCGCTGCTGGGCTGGGACATGGGCGCCCTGCTCTACGTGGGCCTGACCTTTGGGATGATGGCGCGGTCGGACGTGTCGGCGATCCGGCTCCACGCGTCGAGCCAGGACGAGGGCGCTGGCGGCATTCTCTGTCTCACCGTCGCGTCCGCCCTCGCCAGCCTGCTTGCCATCGTCTTTCTGCTCGGCAAGGTCGGTATGGGTGACGCGCCGAAGCACGGGAGTGACCTGCTCCTCGCCACCGCGACCATCGTGTTGTCGTGGACGCTCATTCACACGATCTTCTCGGTGCACTACGCGCACGAGTTCTACGGGGACGGCGGCGTGGGCGGGCTCGCCTTCCCCGGCGACGAGAAGGAGCCGGACTACTGGGACTTCGTCTACTTTTCCTTCGTCATCGGGATGACGTCCCAGGTTTCCGACGTGGGGATCACGAGCAAGGAGATCCGGCGGACCGTCGCCGCCCACGGCATCGTGTCGTTCTTCTTCAACGCCGCGCTCCTCGCCCTGACCGTCAACATCGCGGCGAGCGCCCTCTAGCGCGGGGCGCCCGAGCTTTACCAGGCCAGCGCGTAGGTCGGACGCCGCGGGTCGGCTCCGGCCGAGAGCACGCCGCTCGCCAGGTCCCGGTGGGTCACCACCGCGCCGATGCCGCAGGCCCCTATCTCGGTGACGAGGTGGCCGCGGGCGGTGAGCTCGTCGCGCGTCGCCTGCGGAATCCCCGGCTCCACGTTGAGGACGCCGGGCTTGTACGCGCGCGGGTAGAAGGAGTTGGTCAAGGTCTGCGTGGAGAAACGCGGGGCTTCCACCGCCTGCTGGGGATTCATGCCGAAGACGAGCACGTTCAGCACGATCTGAAGATCGGCCTGCGCCTGATCGTCGCCGCCCGGGCAGCCGACGGTGGTGGTGGGCGTCCCGTTCTCGCAGATGAGATAGCTCACGAGGGTGGTGCGCGGCCGCTTGCCGGCGGCGGGGGCGTTGGGATGCCCCTCTTCGAGGATGAACATCTCGCTGCGCGTGCTAAGCGTGCAGCCAAGCTCGGCGGCGAACGCGGACTTGCGGAACACCCCGCCGCTCGGCGTCAGCGCGATCATGTTGCCGTCGCGGTCGATGGCGGCGATGTGGGTGGTGCCGTCGGGCACCGGGGCGATGGCGCGCGGATCCGTGGCGCCGGCCGGGCCGCTGCGCCGAGCCCCCGCCGCGCCGTCCGGCCAGAGATCGCCCGCCCCGGGCGCCTCGACGGCCGCCTGGTCGAGCCGGATCAGCGCCGCCCGCTCGCGGGCGTAGGACGGCGCGAGCAGCTCCGCGATGGGCACCGAGGCGAACCGGGGGTCGCCGTAGTACCGCTCGCGGTCCGCGAAGGCGAGCTTGAGGGCTTCCGCAACCACGTGGATGTAGGCGGCGGAGTTGTGGCCGAGAGTCCGCAGGTCGAAGCCGCCGAGCATGCCGAGCGCCTGCATGAGCACCGGGCCTTGGGTCCACACCGACTGGCCCAGGACCTCCCGTCCTGCGAAGGTCACGCGCAGCGGCGCCTCGATCTGCGCGCGATACTCGGCGAGGTCGGAGGCGCGGAGCAGCCCGCCCAGCCGCGCGGAGAACTCGCCGATGGCCGCGGCCAGATCACCCCGATAGACGCGGGCGCGCGCCGCCGCGATGCCGGCGAGGCGATGGCCTCGCCCGTGTGCGTCGGCCTCGGCGATGCGCCGCAGCGTGCCCGCCAGCGCAGGCTGCACGAGCAGCTGGCCGACCGCCGGCACGCGCCCCTCGGGATAGAACACGTCGTGCCCGCCCGGCGGGTAGAGGTCGAACTGGCTGCGCGACTCGGCGATGCCGAGCATGCGCTGCATGTACTCGTACATCGGGAACCCGCGCTCGGCGTACTGGAGCGCGGGCGTCAGGGCCTCGCTGACCGTGCGGGTCCCATAGGCCTCCAGGAGCGTAAGGTAGGCATCGATCGCGCCGGGCACCGTGAACGAGAGGTGCGCGTCGGCGCCCGGCCCGGTGGGAATGCGGTCGAGCCCGCGGCCGCGGAAGAAGGGGATGGTGGCCAGCGCGGGCGCGGTGCCCTGGCCACTCAGCGCGCGTACCTCGCCGCGGCGCGCGTCGTGGAGCATTGCCACGCACTCGCCGAGCAGGGTATAGGAGGCGGTGGGCTCGACGACGGCGGCGGCGAAGCCCGCCGCGGCGGCGGCGTCGAAGGCGTTCCCGCCCGCCAGCAGCATGCGCATGCCCGCCATCGCCACGAGCGGATGCCCGGCGGAGACGACGCCTTGGGTGCCGGAGACGACCGGCCGCGTGGTGGCCCGCTCCGCGGTGTGGTGCTCCATCTCGTGGACACGGGGGACCTGCTGGGTCATCGGTCTTCGCTCCCTGAGGAAAATGGAACGCTCACGGGTGAACGCTCACGGCGTGCGAATCTTCAAGATTCGATGTTGCCCGGACTCCGCGACGTAGAGGATACCGCGCGCGTCCAGCGCGATCCCCTCCGGATCGGCGAGCCCGGAGGCGACGGTCGTCACGGTGCCGTCGGGCGCCACGCGGAAGATCTGTCCGCTGAAGAAGCCGCCGCTCACGTAGACGGTGCCGTCGGTTCCCGCCACCATGTTGATGCGATTGTACTGGCCGCGCGGCAGCCGAGCGAACGCGGAGAACGCGCCGTCGCTCGAGAGCCGGTGGAGCTCCCCCGTGGAGCTCAAGAGCAGCACCTCGTGGTGTGGCAGCGGCGCCGCCGCGACCAGATAGGGCAGGTGCCCGCCGCTCGCGCGGCCGCGGACCGCGCGGGGCCAGAGAGGCAGGAGGTTGGCGACCCGGCGGGGCAGCGCAAAGCCCGGATCGAGCTCGATCCGGAACAGGAGCGGTCCGCGGTAGTCGTCCTCGCGGAGCTGCTCGAGGCCCGGCGTGGCGCGCTCGTCGCTTCGGTCGGCGTAGTCGACGACGAGAAGCCGCCCCGTCGCGTCGAATGCCAGCGTGCTGCCACCTTGAAGCCGGCGGAGCCCGGTGGCGTAGAGGACGAGATGACCATCCCCACCCAGGCGCCAGAGCCGCTTGCCGTTCTCCTCGCCGAGGTAGAGCGTCTCGCTCCCGGGATCGAAGGCGAGGCTGCCGAGGGTGGTGCCGCCGTCGGGCGCGAACGGGATGCGGATGCGGGGCTGCCCGGTGAGATCGAGCGGCGCCTCGCCATCCAGCGGCACCCGAAAGATCTCGCCGGCGGAATCGCCGCGCAGCCCCGGGCTCAGCACGAGCAGCACACGACCGTCCACCGCGAGCTGAAGGGGCCTGGGCACGCCCACCGCGAGGACGTCGGCCGGCGCCTCGGCGTGCGCGGGCATCCCCGCCATCGTAAGGCCGAGGGCGGTGAGCGCGATGCCGAGCGCGAGCAGGAAGGCGTTGACCATGACGTGCCTGCGCCTGGCTTGTTGTACCACGGCGGGAAGGCTCGCGGCGGCGCGGCTTGACAGGAGGCCGAGCTCGCCGATATAAGGAGGGCACGATGTCGCCACGGCTCAAGCGCGCCGACCGGAAGACCCGGCTGGGGTCCCGCTATTCGGGACGCCCAGCGACCGCGGTGGCGCGCGTCGGAGGAGAGCCGTAGGCACGTAGGCATTCCCCAACCTTCTCGGATCCTGAGGCCCGTGACCACCTGGTCGCGGGCCTTTTGTGTTTCGGGAGCCCCGCGCGACGACGCGCGAAAGGAGACACGCATGACGCGGCGAACGCAGATCTCGGGCATCTGGCTTCCCATCATCACGCCGTTCAGGGACGGCGCGGTGGACCTCGCCGGCTACGAGCGGCTGCTCGAGCACTACCTGGCCAAGGGCGTGCACGGAATCTTTCCCGTCGGCACTACCGGAGAAAGTCCCACCCTCGACGACGACGAGATCGAGGCCATCGTCGAGACGACGGTGCGGGTGGTGGCGGGGCGCGTGCCGGTGTTCGTCGGGATCGGGAGCAATGCCACCGCCAAGGTGGTCAAGACCATCCGGCGTCTCGAGCGCCACCGCTTCGAGGGCATCGTGTCCGTCTGCCCGTACTACAACCGGCCGAGCCAGGACGGGATGCGCGAGCACTTCACGCGCATCGCGGAGGCGACGGATCGGGAGATCCTCATCTACAACATTCCCTATCGGACCAGCGTGAACCTGGCCAACGACACCCTGCTCCGGCTCGCCGAGCTGCCCAACATCGTCGGGGTGAAGGACTCGAGCGGCAGCCCCGCCCAATCGCTGGAGCTCCTGCGGCGCCGGCCGCGCGGGTTCGCGGTGATGACCGGCGACGACGCCATGCTCTACACGACGCTGGCCCACGGCGGCGACGGCGGCATCCTCGCCTCCGCCCACGTGGGGACCGAACGCTTCCTCGACGTCCACGCCGGCATGGCCGCCAACGACCATCGCGGGGCGCTCGCGCGCTGGACGCGGCTCGAGGGCCTGATCGCGCTGCTCTTCCGCGAGGCCAACCCGATGCCGCTCAAGCACTGTCTGTGGCGTCAGGGCCTGATCGCCTCGCCGGAGTGCCGCCTGCCACTCACCCGCATCTCCCCCGAGCTCGCGGACGATCTCGACCGCGCGGTGAAGGCGTTCGACTAGCGGTATGATCGCCTTCGCCATGCGATCCCCCGCGCAGCTCCGCGTGCTCATCGGCGCGCTCGCCGCCGCCGGCGTGCTCGCGGGGCCGCCGGCGGCGCGGGCGCAGCTCTTCTTCACCGAGACTCCGGCGCCCGAGGTCCGCGTGGCGCCATTGAGCATTCGCGCCGCGGTCACGCCGAAGGAGGGGCCGGTGGCGGTGCGGATGCAGTTCAGCGTGACCGCCCCGGCCGGCGTCACGGTGCCGGACCTCTATCTCCTGTGGCCGGGCGACGTGAAGGGGGAGCCCGCGCTGGGCGCGCGCGAGCCCGCGCTCGCCGAGCAGGTGACCGCGCTCCACTACGACGTGATCGACGAGGGGCGCCTCGTCCTGCGCGCGCGCCGGCTCACCGGCGAAGGGCCGGACCGGGGGCGCGAGCCCGTGAAGGGCGGGGCGCCCTACGTCACGTTCGTGCAGACGGGCGGGGCCCAGGGCCTCAGCGCCCCTGCGACGTGGATCCGTATCCCCGCCTGGCCGCGGCTCACGGACCCCGAGTGGATCGTGACCCTCGAGATCCCGAGCCTCTCCGCGGTGAAGGCGAAGCGGTCGACCGTCTTCGAGCACTGGGTGCTGGGCGACCGCCGTCTCTTCTCGATGACGTTCAACGAGGTGCGCGGCCGACCGCTGCGTCGGATGTACCTGGCCCACCGCGACCGGGTGGTGCGCCTGGGCGACGCGCCCGCGGAGATGACGGTCACCTTCGCCGAATCCGATCAGCTCAAGATCGACACGGTCGCGCCCGCGACCGCGGTGCGCAGCACCAGCGAGACCGCGGAGAGCACCGAGGTCGTCTCCCTCTATCTCGACACCGGCGAGGGCGCGACCCCGCAGCGGCTCAGCGTGCAGTTCGGCTATTTCTCGCGCGCCCAGTCCATCGCGGTGGTCGTGGTGCCGCTCACCCTGCTCGTGCTCGGCTACGCGATCGGCCCGCTGATCGGGCGCGCTTCCGTCCACATCGCGGAGCGGCTGGCCGGGCGCATTCATGTCTCCCGCGGGGTGCCGCGCGAGCGAAACAGCGGCGTCGTGCTCTCACGGGACACGTTGGCGAAGATCCGACCCGGCGTGACGACGTACGAGGAGGTGGTGCGTTTGTGTGGGCCGAACGCCGAGGAGGGCGAGCACTTCCCGACCAGCGAGCACGACCGGCGCACGCTCGTCTACCGCGGGCGCCGGGTGCGGCCGCGGACGCGGCGCCTGTTCTGGTGGCTCTCGTCCGTGCGCCACCTCGAGGTGGAGCGGCATGAGGTCACGATCGAGTTCACCGAGGGGATCGTGCGGGACGTCCAGGCCGACATTCGGCGCTCCATCCTGCCGGTCGGCGAGCGTCCGCCCGCCTCCCCCGCTTGACCGAAGGAGGAGTCTCACATGGCCAGCAGCGTCGTGACACCTGAGCGTTTCGCGAAGGGACGGACATTCGAAGACTACGTGCGCTACGTCGGGACGCCCGAGAACCTGCAGCGCGAGGCCTGGGGCGGCTATTTCCCCGACAGCGGCTCGAAGCCGACTGTTCGTAAGGACAATTCCGCTGTTTTCCGGGAGCGCTACGAGCGGGCGCGCTTGAGCGAGCCTCAGGTCGCCGCCATCAAGTGGCTGGCCGCCCAGCCGGGGGGGCCCGCGAAGATCCTGGTCATCTCGGAGGACTGGTCGTCCGACTGCCGCCGCGATCTGCCCTGGCTCGCCCGGCTCGCCGAAGCGGGCGGCCTCGAGCTGCGCATCTTCGATCGCGACGGGCAGAAGATTCTGGGGGTGCGTCGCCCCGACCCCGCCGCTTATCCCGACGGCAATCACGACCTGATGCTGGAGTTCCTGAACGCGAAGAACGGCGGCGAGTGGGCCTCGCTGCCGGTGGTGGCGATCTACACCAAGGACATGAAGGAGCTGTGCCGCTACATCGAGTACCCGGCCATCTATCACAAGGACCGCGTGCGGGGGCATCAGCAGGCGGCGCGCCCGGGCGAGAGCGAGGAGCAGCGCAAGGAGCGGGACGGACGGGAGTTCCTCGGCATGCAACGCTCGCCCTTCTTCGACATCTGGGCCTCGGCGGGGATCGACGAGATCCTGAGCGCGCTCCACGAGAAGCGCGTGCTCGCCGGCGGCTCGGCCTCCTAGGAGAGAACCGACATGTCCAAGTTCTGGCGACTCTACAGCGGCAGCGACGGGCAGTCGAAGATCGTGGAGGAGAAGCCCGACATGCGGCCCTTCACGGACGCCGAGGGCGCCCACGGCGAGGGGACGCCCATGCTCGCGGCCAAGGGCATCTCCTTCCGGATGGCGCCCCCGGGTTATGTGCTCGCCTGGCACTGCGCGCCGCGGCGGCAGTACTCGATCACCCTGTCGGGCGAGGCGGAGATCGAGGTGGGTGACGGCACGGTGGCGCGCATCCGCCCGGGCGACGTGGTGCTGGCGGAGGACCTCACCGGCCAGGGCCACATCACGCGCGTGGTGGGGAACGCCTCGCGCCTCTCCGCGCTGGTGCCGCTGGCCTAGCCGAGCGGGGAGGTCACCGGGCCGGCGACGGGTGCAGTGTCCACGGTCCGCCTCATCCCGGGCGGTCTTTCCGGCTCCAGTCGGTATCGGCGTGGCGGAAATACACGATGTAGCCTCCGCCGCGCAGGGCGGCCACGGGGTCCGCGCCGGCCAGCGGCGGATTCGCCCGAGCCTGAGCGGGCACGGTCGTCGGGGTGACCAGCGCGGCGAGCCCCACCGCGCCCGCGAGGAGCCAGCCCATTCCACGAGATGCCCTCATCCCATGGGGTCCACATCGGGCACGCCGAGCATGATCTGCCCCAGGCGCTCGTAGGCCGAGTCCGACACCACGAAGTGCTGGGCAGCGGCGTTGATGTCGCGCAGGCAGCGCTGCAGGACTCCGGTGCGGTAGAGGGCGCCGCCGCCCGCCGCGCGGAAGAGCGCGGTCACCACCTCGGCCGCCACCTCGGTGGCGTGCACCGCCGCGCTGCGCACCTCGGTCTGGCGGCGCCGGTCGGGCGTGCGGCCCGCGAGCGCATCGCTCCACGCCGCCTCGAACAGCTCGATGGCCCCCGCCCGCGCCGCGCGCACGCGTATCTCGCCCCCGCCCAGCGCGGCGTGGAAGCGGGCGCGCTCCGACAGGGGGGTGGACGCGTTCATTCCGCGCCGCTTGGACTGCGCCAGCTCGAGGGCCGCGTCCAGGGCCCGCCGTGCGACCCCGACGGCGAAGGCCACGTGCTCGTATGCCACGAATGCCGGCATGCCCAGCCGGAACAGCGCGCCGCCTCGTCGGGGCGGCGTGGTGGCGGGGTCCCAGGCGAAATCAGCGGGAACGAAGAGATCGGTGACCGAGAAGTCGTTGCTGCCGCTGCCCTCGAGCCCGGCCACGCGCCAGTTATCGTGGAGCGTGGCCGACGCGGCGGGGAAGACCGTGATGTGCCGCGTGCCCGGGTCGGTCGCGTCGCGCCGCACCCAGCAGCCAGCGGTGAGCCACTCCGCGTGGGGGACGCCGCTCGCGAACGGCCAGCGCCCGGTCAGCCGATAGCCGCCGTCCACCGGCGTGGCGACGCCGGTGGGCATGATGGCCACGGCAGCGGGTGGCACGCGCCCGCCCGCGAGAATCGTGCCGACGGCGGAATCGGGAAGGAAGCCGGCCGGCAGCCCCACCGCGGTCGTCGCCACCATGAGGCACCAGCCCGCGGAGGCCTCGATCCGCGTGAGCGCTTCCAGCACCTCGAGCTGGGTGACGGGGTCCGCCTCGGCGCCGCCGAGCGTCTCGGGCACCTTCATGGAGAGAAGGCCCGAGTCGCAGAGCGCCTGGACGGTCGCCGGCGGGAGGGTGCGGAGACGCTCACCTTCCTCGCCGCCGGCGGCGACCACGCTGCGGATCGACTCCACCGCCGCGAGCAGCGCCGCGCGCTTGGCGCCGCGCTCGGTGGGAAAGGGCCCCGGCATTCGATGGGCTGCGGCGCCAGCCATCCGCTACTGCGTCAAGTCGATCAGTACCTTCATCACCGGACCCCCCTTGAGGGCCTGTTCCATGCCCTCGCCGAGGGCCTCCAGCGGGATCTTCTTGCTGACGAGCGGGCCCAGCGTCACCGCGCCGGTGGCGCCGAGGCGGATGGCTTCTTCCCACGCGTCCCAGGTGTAGAGCCGGCTCGCGTGCATGTTGAGCTCGCGGGAGAACATCGCCAGCAGATTGACTGGCATCGGCTCCGAGTGGATCGCGACGATGCTGATCGTGCCCCAGACCCGCACCACGTCCGTCATGAGGCGGACGGCCTTGGGATTGCCCGTCACCTCGAAGGCCACGTCCACGCCCTCGCCGTTGGTCCACTCGGGGACGAACTTCATGACATCGCGGTCGGGGCCCACGACCTCGAGACCGAGGCCCTTCAGCATGTCGACGCGGAAGGGATTGATCTCGGCCACCGCCACGCGCGCGCCTCGGTGCCGGGACACCATGGCGATGAGGGCGCCGATGGGGCCGCCGCCGAAGACCAGCACCGCGTCGCCGGGCTTGACCTGGGCGCGGTTGACGTCATGGGTCGCGACGGCGAGGGGCTCGATGAGGGCGGCGTGGTCGTCGCTGAGGGTGTCGGGGACTTTCAGGAGCCGATCGGCCGGCACCGGGTAGAGCTCCCGCATGCCCCCGTCCACGTCCACCCCGCGGACCTTCAGGTTGTAGCAGACGTAGGACGCGCCCATCTTGCAGGCTCGGCATTCACCGCAGGACATCACGGGATTGATGACGACACGGTCGCCCGCGCGCACCGCCGAGCCCGCGGGCGCCTCCACGACCTCGGCGAACGTCTCGTGTCCGATCACGCGGCCTTTGCCCACCCGCGCGTCGAGATGACCCTCGTAGATGTGCAGGTCGGTGCCGCAGATGCCCACGCGCCGCACGCGGAGCAGGGCCTCGCCGGGACCCGCCGCCGGCACGGGCGCGGTGCCGGGCACGAATCGCCGCGCGCCCTGATAGAACTGGGCCTTCATCATCCTGCCCCCGCCCGCCCGCGCCCCCGTCATGACCGCGCCTCCCTGGCCCCGCGGATTTCCGCATTGTGCTCACCAAGCTTGGGCGGCGCGCGGCGGATGCGCGGCTTCTCGCCGTCGAAGTTCAGCGGCAGCGCCACCAGCTCGAGATCGCTCGCGCCGGGCACCGGCTGCAGCATGCCGATGGCCCTGGTCTGCGGGTGCGCGACGATCTCGGGCAGCGAGTGGATGGGCGCGCACGGCACGCCCGCCGCCTCGAGGATGTCGATCCATTCGCCCTTGGTCCGCGTGGCGATGATCGCGCGGATCTTGCCCAGGATCTCGTCCTTGTTGGCCGAGCGCCCGGTGTTCTTGGCATACCGCGGATCCGTCGACCACTCGGGATGACCGAGCGCGACGGCGAGCTTGGCGAAGAGCCGATCGTTCCCCGCGGCGATGATGATCTCGCCGTTCTTTGACTCGAAGCCCTCGAACGGGATGAGCCGGCTCGACCCGGTGCGATGGCGTACCGGCACCTCACCGGAGATGCGGTACGAGGCGTAGTGGCCGGTGAGCCAGCCGAGCGCGGTCTCGAGCAGTGAGGCGTCCACCACGCAGCCCCGGCCGGTGCGGCCGCGCTGGATGATGCCGGCGAGCGCGCCCATGGCCGCCCACATGCCGGTGCCGAAGTCGAGCAGCGAGGTGCCGATCCGCGTGGGCGGGCTGTCCTCGTCGCCGTTCATGGCCATGAGGCCGGAGAAGGCCTGCACCATGGGCTCGAAGCCGGGATTGAGTTTGAGCGGCCCGGTGCGTCCGAGCGCCCAGATCGACGCGTAGACCAGGCGGGGGTTCTTCTGCAGCATCACGTCGGGGCCGAGGCCCAGCTCGTCCATCACGCCGGGACGCATGTTGTGCACGAGCACGTCGGCGCGCGTGACCTCGTCCATGAGCCATCCGATGTCCTTCGGGTCCTTGAGATCCAGGGTGATCCCGCGCTTGTCGGAGTTCATGGCGAGATAGGCGGGCGACACGCCCTGCCAGAACGGCGGTCCCCAGCCCCGCGCGTCGTCGCCCTCCGGCCGCTCCACCTTGATCACGTCGGCGCCCATGCGAGCGAGGATGCCCGCGGCAAAGGGCCCGGCGAAGGCGCCGCCCAGCTCGATCACCCGGATTCCTTCGAGCGGTAGCGGCATCTCAGGCCTCCAGGGCGGGCGTGAAGCGAAGCCCGTCCGCCTGCTTCACGATGAAGCCGGGACGGGGAAAGTGGGCGGCGCAGATCAGCACGCCGGAATCCGCCATCTGCTCCACGAAAGCCTCGCGGGTGCGCGCGGCGTGCGCCATGTCGGTGCAGAACTTGCTCGACCACTGCGGCTCCGCCACCTGCACCACGCGATGCATGAGATCGCCGGAGAAGACGGCTTCGCCCGTTTTGGTGGTCAGTCGCACGCTCGAGTGGCCCGGAGTATGGCCATGCGAGGGCTCGAAGCGCAGGTGATCGTCGATCTTGTAGGTCTCGTCGACCAGCATGGCCTTGCCGGCTTCGATGATGGGCGCCACGCTGTCGGTGAAGCAGCCGGAGGCATCGCGCCCCTCCTGCTGCTCGCGCTTCCAGTACTCGAGCTCCGAGCCCACCATGACGTACTTGGCATTGGGGAAGGTGGGCACCCACTTCCCGCCCACCAGGCGCGTGTTCCAGCCCACATGGTCCACGTGGAGGTGCGTGCAAAGGACGTAGTCCACCTGCTCGGGCGCGACCCCCGCGGCGCGGAGATCGTCGAGATAGGTGCTCTTCTTCTTGTTCCAGGCGGGCACCTCGTGCCGCTCCTTGTCGTCGCCCACCCCGGTGTCGATGACCACGGTGTGCTTCGGGGTTTTCACGATGTACGACTGGATGCGCGAGCCCATGTCCCCGGTGGTGTCGTCCCAGAAGTCGGGCTTGAGCCAGCCGTGGTGCCGCGCGATGGCCTCGACGCTCGAGTCCGGCAGCATGGAGGGGGTCGGGTTGTAGGAGCGGGGGATCTCGATGACGCGGGTGATCGTGACGTCGCCGAACCGGGTCATCAGCATGCATTCACCTCATGGGTGGAAGAAACAAGCGGTGGTCACCGTGAGGTCAGCATCGGCCAGAGGGCCTGGGCGCCGCGCGCCGCGACCTCCCGTCCCAGCCGCTCCGCCCAGTATCCCTCGGCGCCGAATTCCGCGCGCCACGACCAGAGCCGACGCGTGACGAAGTGGAGCGTGTGCTCGTAGGTGAAGCCGATGGCGCCGTGGGCCTGATGCGCGATACCCGCGCCCAGCCCCGCCGCCTCGCCTACGCGGATCTTCGCGCAGGCGATCTCGAACGACGCGTCGCCCTTCTCCATGGCATGGAATGCCGCCTGCGCGGCCATGCCCGCCGCCGCGGTATGGCCGGCGAGCAGCGCGAGATTGTTCTGAATCACCTGGAAACTGGACAGCGGCTTGCCGAACTGCTTGCGCTCGCTCACGTACTTCACCGACTGCGAGAGGAGGAATTCGAGCCCGCCCGCCATCTGCGCGGCGCGGGCCATGGCCCCGGCCAGCCAGAGGGAATCCGGCTGGAGGCTGTCGGCGGTGCCGGCGGCAGCCACCGCCGCGCTGGACCACGTGAGGGTATCGCGCGGCTCGAGCGCGAGATTGGTGTCGGGCTCGACCTTCGCCGCGCCGCCGGCGACGCGCGCCACCATGGGCTTGCCGCCGCTCTCGGCGAGGACGACGACATGCTTGGCGCCACGGCCCCACGGCACCCGCGCGGCGGTCCCGCTGAGCGTCCACGCGGCGCCGTCGCGTCGAAGGGCGAGCCGCTCGCCTGCCTGGGTGGGCGCCACCGTGATCGGGCCCATGGGCACGTCGAGCCCGGCGGACGAGAGCAGCCACGCGCCCACCATGGTCTCCGCGATCGGCAGGGGCACCGCGAAGCGGCCGGCTGCGTTCAGCACCACCTGCGCATGGTCCCAGGTGCCGCCGGCGCCGCCGTGCTGCTCGGGAATCTGGGGAAGGGTCAGGCCGCCTTCCTCCACGGCCTGCCAGAGCTCGTCCGGCCATTTGCCCTTCTCGGTAGACTCGATGAGCGCGGGTGTGACGCGGTCGGTGAAGAGACGCGTGCACGTGTCGGCAAGCAAACTCTGGAGCTCGTCGGTCGCCATGTCGGGCTCCTTTAGCGAAGACCCAGCCCGCGGGCGATGATGCCGCGCAGGATCTCGCGCGTGCCGCCGCGGAGGGAGAAGGACGGGGCGTGCTGGACGAGATAGCCGAGCGTCCGCTCGAACTCGCTGCCGGTGTGCAGGTGCGGCTCGGCGCCGATCAGCGCGTGCACCAGCTCGGGGATCTCCTGCTCGAAGGTGGTGCCGATGTCCTTGACCACGGAGGCCTCGAGGTTGGGGCTCTTGCCCGCCTGCAGCATGGCGGCGACGGACAGCGACATCTGTCGAAGCGTATTGAGGTGCGCGGTGAGCCGCCCCACCAGCACCGCTGCCCGCTCGCCGGGCTCCTTGCCGACCTCGTTCAGGAGCTCGAGGACTAATCTGATGGAGGATAGATACCGTTCGGGGCCGCTACGCTCGAAGCCGAGCTCGGTGGTCACCTGCTTCCAACCGTCGCCCTCCTTGCCCACCCGCGCGTCCTCGGGAACGAAGGCGTCCTCGTAGTGCACCTCGTTGAAGTGGTGGCCGCCCGCGAGGTCGTAGATCGGCCGGATGGAGATGCCTTTGGTGTTCCTCAAGTCCACCAGGAACTGGGACAGGCCCTCGTGCTTCTTGTCCGGCACCACCTGAGTGCGGAACAGGGAGATGGCGTAGTCGGACAGATGCGCGTTGCTGGTCCAGATCTTGGTGCCGTTCACCTTGTAGCCGCCCGGCACCTTCTCGGCGCGGGTGCGGATGGACGCGAGATCCGACCCCGAATCCGGCTCGCTCATGCCGATGGCGAACGACAGCTCCCCGCGAGTGATCGCGGGGAGGAACTTCTGTCGCTGCTCCTCGGTACCGAAGCGGAGGAGCAGCGGGCCCGACTGGCGGTCGGCCACCCAGTGAAAGCTGACCGGGGCCCCGGCGGCGAGCGTCTCCTCCAGCACCACGTAGCGCTCGAGGAACGAACGCTCATGGCCGCCGTACTGTTTGGGCCAGGTCATGCCGATCCAGCCCTTGGCGGCGAGCTTCTTCGAAAACTCGGGACTGTGACCGCCCCAGGTGCGCGGGCGCTCTTCGGGGGAGAGATTGGGCAGCTCGGCGCGCAGGAACTCGCGCACCTCCCTGCGGAGCGTCTCCGCCTCAGGGGGCAGCTCGTGGAGCTCGAAGTTGAAAGTGGCCATGGCGAGTCGTCTCCTGTGACGTGACCGGTGGCTAGCGTCCCTTGAAGACGGGCTTGCGCTTCTCCAGCATCGCGGCGGCGCCTTCCTTGGCATCCTCGCTGCGATGGGCCTGGCGCGCCAGCGCGTCGATGTCCTCGTGCGGGATCTGCTCGCGAAGCGAGATCATCCGGGTGATGGCCTGCTTCATGCCGGCCAGCGAGAGCGGGGCGTTCTCGGCGATGTGCCGGGCCAGCTCATAGGTCACCCGCTCGATCTCGGCGGGAGCCACGAGCTGATGCACCATGCCGATCTCGTAGGCGCGCCTGGCGTCGATGAGCCGACCCGTGAAGAGCAGATGGCGAGTGTGCGCGGGCCCCAGGATCTCGACGAGTTTCTGGCCCAGGGCGAACGGGACGAGCAGCCCGATGCGCGCCAGCGGCATGCCGAAGCGCGCGCCGTCGGCGGCCACGCGCAGATCGCAGTGCAGCGCCAGCTCGCAGCCGCCCGCGACGGCGTCCCCATGCACCATGGCGATGGTCGGGTGGCGGGAGCGTTCGACCCTCTGGAGAACCTGCGTGACTCCGCTCTCGGGATCCCCCTTGGGATCGTCCTGACGCGCGCGCATCTCACGAAGGTCCATGCCGGAACAGAACGCGGGCCCCTCCCCGCGGATCACCACCACGCGCACGTCGGCGTTCTTGTCGAGCGCCTCCATGTGCTCGACCAGCCCGCGGAGCATGGCGCCGTTCATCGCGTTGCGCCGGTCCGGACGGTTCATGGTCAGGGTCGCGACAGCGCCTTCGACGCGCAACTCCAGCTCTTCCGTCATGCGACGCCCCTTGTTGTTTGGCGCCGGGGGGGAGCGGAGGCCGCTCCTCCCCCGGGCCCCCCCACCCACGTGGTGTCGGACGCATGAGGCGCCGGGACCATGGATTCGGAGGCTTTCATCGCAGCAGCTGCCTGGCGATGACCATGCGGTGCACTTCGCTGGGGCCTTCACCGATGCGGCGCACGCGGGCCTCGCGGTACCAGCGCTCGAGGGGAAATTCCTTCGACACGCCGTAGCCGCCGTGGATCTGCACGGCGGCGTCGACGACGCGACCCAGCACCTCGCTCGAGTAGAGCTTGGCGATCGAGGCCTCCACACGCGCGTCCTCCCCCCTATCCGCCTTCCAGGCCCCCGACCAGATGATCCAGCGGCAGGCGCGCAGCTCGACTTCGGCATCCGCCAGCATCCACTGGACGGCCTGGCGCTGCGCCAGGGGCTGCCCGAACGTGGAGCGCTGCTTGGCATGCGCGATGGCCATGCGATGCGCGGCCACCGCGACCCCGAGGTTGCACGCGGAGTAGGGGAAGCGGTTCTTCACGAGGAGGTCGAAGGCCAGATCCAGCCCCTGGCCCTCCGCGCCCACGAGGGCGTCGGCGGGCAGCACGCAATCCTCGAACACGACGTCGTTGGGCCGCGCCGCGGTGCGAATGACCTTGATCTCGCTGGTGTGAAAGCCCGGCGTGCCGTGCTCCAGGATGAAGCACGAGATGCCCGCGCGCCCCTTGCCCTTGTCCGTGCGCGCGAACACCACGCCCCACGGCGCGTCGTGGGCGCGCGAGATGAACACTTTCCGTCCATTGAGGATCCACTTCCCATCGCGCTTCTCGGCGCGGGTCTGGATGGCGCCGGCGGGATCGGAGCCGCCTGAGGGCTCGGTGATGGCGAAGAAGGTCTCCCAGCCCTCGCGAATGGTGGGAATCGCGTACTTCTCGATCTGCGCCTTGGTCCCGGCCCAGATCGCGGGCGGCGGATAGCGGCCGAAGACACCGCAGCCGGGCACATAGAGGCCCATGCGGTGCTGCGACATCTCCTCCAGCGCCACGCACATCCCGAAGGTGTCGAGCCCGCCGCCGCCGTACTCTTCCCGGGCGCCCAGCGCCCAGAGGCCGGCCGCCTTGGTCAGGTCGGAGAGGCGCTTCTCGTCGTCGGGCGCCAGCTCCTCGGCGTCGGGATCGACGCGCTGCTCGGCGGGGATGATCTCGTCCTGGACGAAGCGGCGGATCTGCTCGGCGAGCATCCGCAATTCATCGGGAAGGGTGTAGCCGGGAAAGGACGGCATCGGACGCTCCGGAGCGGAGGCTAGTCGTACGGCTCGCGGTGGCGCATCTCCACGAAGAGCCCGTTGCACTCTCGCGGGTGCACCCACGCGATGCGATCCCCACGCTGGTCGACCTTGACGCCTTGCTTGCGGAGGTGCTCGGAGGCTCCCGGCACGTCCTTGGTCTCGAAGCCCACCAGGTACACGCCCTCGCCGTGCTTGGCAAGGAAGCGTCCGGCCGCCTTGTCGGGGTCGGTGGGCATCAAGAGCTCGATGTGGCCGGCGCCGAGCGGCAAGATGGCGCTCTTGAAGCCGAACTCCTTGGAGTCCAGCCGGTGGTGCTCCTTCAGGCCGAACAGCCGCTGATAGCGCGCGACGGCCTCGTCGAGGTCGCGCACGACCACGGTCAGCTCGATCACGTCGCCCAGCACTGGGGAGGCCATATCCACTAGACTGTGCAGGGACTTTACCCGAATCACGACACGCCCACAACCCCGCCGGTTCGCCCCGGCGAACGAAGAGAGGACGCCATGGCCGCCCGGAAGCGCTGGTCCCTGTCGGTGCCACAGGACGGATTCACCCTCGCCGAGCACGCCGCGCTCGCGCGCGAGGCGGAGCAGTGGGGCTACACCGACGCCTGGTCCTTCGAGTCCGACGGCCTCGACTGCTTCACGCCGCTCACCGTCATCGGCGCCGCCACCAATCTTCGCCTCGGCACCGCCATCGTCAACGTCTATACGCGCGGTCCGGCCACGCTGGCCCAGTGCGCGGCGGGCGTGGCCGATGTGGCGCCGGGCCGATTCATCCTGGGCCTGGGCTCTGGCTCGCAGGTCATCATCGAGAAGTGGAACGGCGGCCGCTTCGACAAGCCGGCCACGCGGGTGCGCGAGATGGTGCTGTTCCTGCGCCAGGCCCTCACGGGCGAGCGGGTCGTCTTCAAGGGCAAGACGTTCGAGGTGGACGGCTTCCGCCTCACCAAGCCCCCGTCCAAGCCCGTGCCCATCTACGTCGCCGCGCTGCGCCCCGGCATGCTGCGCGTGGCCGGGGAGGTCGCCGACGGCGTCATCCTCAACTGGCTGGCGCCCGAGGACGTGCCGAAGTCGGTGGCGGTGGTGCGCGAGGCGGCGGAGAAGGCGGGGCGTGATCCGATGTCGGTCGAGATCACCGCGCGCATCTTCGTGAACCTCGACCCGGTCACGCCCGACTCCGAGCTGGCCGTGCGCCGCCACGTGGCCGGCTATCTGAACGTCCCCGTGTACCGGCACTTCCAGGAGTGGCTGGGGAGGACCTCCGCTCTATCCCAAATGTGGAAGGCGTGGGAGGCGGGCGACCGCAAGGCCGCGGTGGCCGCGATCCCGCAAACGCTGCTGGACGACCTCTTCACGCGGGGCCCGTTGCCGGAGATCCGCCGGCGGCTGGTGCGCTACTTCGACGCGGGGCTCGAGACCGCATTCCTCGCGCTCTCGACCACGGAGGCCGAGTCCGCGCGCAAGCAGGCCATCGTGCGCGAGGCCCTGCGCGTCATCGCCGGCTGATCGAACGCATGCCGCCCGAGTCCATCGTGCGGGGCATCCTCGGGCAGGCGCGTCCCATCCTCGTCGGGCAGGTCGCGCTGATGGCCTTCGCGGTGGTGGACACCGTGCTCACCGGCCACGCCTCGGCGATGGATCTGGCCACCATGGGCCTGGGGCTCAGCGCCTACTCCACGGTGTTCGTGGGCCTCATGGGCGCGACCAGCGCGCTGAACCCCATCGTCGCCCAGCACTTCGGCGGCGGCCGCGACGCGTCGATCGGCGTGACGTACGTGCAGGGACTCTGGATGGCGCTGTTCCTCTCGCTCATCGGCATCCTGCCCCTGGTGTTCTCGCCGCTCTGGCTCCCGTGCCTTCATGCGCCGCCCGAGGTGGAGATCCGGGTCGCCGTGTATCTCCGCATCCTTGCGGTGGCGCTGCCGGGCGCGCTGATGTTCCGGGCGATCTACGCGTTCAACACGGGGATCTCCCGGCCGCACGTGGTCATGGTGCTGCAGCTCGCCGGGCTGGCCCTCAAGATCTGTCTGAGCTACGCGCTGATACTCGGGCGCTTCGGTTTGCCCGCCCAGGGCGCGCTCGGCGCCGCGACCGCCTCCATGGTCGTGTTCTGGTCGATGTTCCTGGCGGGGTTCGCCTACATGCTGCGCGGCCGCTTCTATCACCGCTTCCGCATCCACTGGACCGGCCCGCGCCGCACGGTGCTTCGCGAGCTGCTCCAGCTCGGCGTGCCCATGAGCCTCTCGTACACGCTGGAGGCGACGTCCTTTACCGTGATCACCTTCCTCGCCGCACGGCTCGGCACCACCGTGATGGGGGGCCATCAGGTGGTCGCCAATCTCGCCGCGCTCTGCTTCATGATCCCCCTCTCGCTGTCGGTGGCGACGGCGACCCTCACCGCCCAGGCCATCGGCGCCGGCGATCTGCGACACGCGCGCGCGACCGCGCTCACCGGAATGCGGATCGGCGGCCTCGTCGCCGCGGGGACCGTGCTCCTCATGTGGGGGCTGCGCGATGGCATCGTGACGCTGTACACCGGCGACGCCGCGGTGCGCGCGATGGCGCTGAACTTGATCCCATTCCTCGCCGCCTTCCACTTCTTCGACGCCCTGCAGACGGTGGCCAGCTTCGTGCTGCGCGCCTACAAGCTGGCGGTGGCGCCGACGGTCATCCACGCGGGGGCCCTGTGGGGCATCGGCGTGCTCGGCGGCTACGGTCTCGGCTTCGGCGGGCTCTGGGGGGCGCCGTGGGGGATCGCGGGCATGTGGCTCATGCAGGCGATCGCGCTCGCGGTGGCCGCCCTGCTGCTGGTCGGGTTCTACGTGAGTCTCGTGGGGCGGCGGCCGAGTCGGCGCGCCGCCGCCGCGGAGGTCTGATCGCGCGAGGGCCCGCGCTGCGCGCCTACTGCGCGCGCGCTTCCTGCCAGCCGCCGCCGAGCGCCTTGTAGAGGCGAACCACCGCCAGCAGCTCGCTCAGCTGCACGCGCACCAGCCCCAGCTCGGCGTCGAACTGCTGCCGCTCGGAGTCGAGCACCTCGAGATAGGTGCTCACGCCGTTCGTGTAGCGGAGGTTCGCGAGCCGCGTGGTGTCGACGGCGGCGACCACGAGCGCCTCCTGCTGTACCCGGAACTCCTGCTGCTTGCGGTACTCCACGAGCGAGTCGGAGACGTCGCGGAACGCGTTGATGATCGTCTGCTGGTACTGGAGCATCGCCTCGTCCGCCCGGGCGACGGCGGCGTCGACGCCGGCCCCGACCCGCCCGGTGTTGAAGATGGGCACGGTGAGGGACGGCAGGAGGGAGAAGATGCCCTGGGGCCCGAACATCTGCCCGTTGACCATCAGCCCCCCCACGCCCACCGACCCGGACAGGAACACGCGGGGGAAGTAGTCGGTCTTGGCGACGCCGATGCGCGCGGTGGCGCCGGCGAGGATCTGCTCCGCCTGCTGGATGTCGGGGCGCCGCTCGAGGAGGCTCGAGGGCACGCCCGCCGGCAGCGAGGTGGCGGCCACCTGGGCTCGGAGCTCCCGACCACGGGTGACCGGCGCGGGCGGTCGTCCCACGAGGATGCTGATGGCGTTCTCGGTCTGCTCGATCTGCCGCTCGATGTCGGGCACGGTCTGGGCGGCGCCGGCGACCAGGATCTCGGACTGCCGGACGTCGATGAGGCCCGCCACGCCACCTTCCTCGCGCAGCTTGACGAGCTGCAGCGACTGCGTGCGGGAGTCCAGCGTACGGCGGGCGATGACCAGCTCCTCGTCCAGCGCGCGCAGCGAGAAATAGGCCGAGGCCAGGTCCGAGACGAGGGTGGTCAGGACGAAGCGCCGGGCATACTCCGTCGCGAGGAGATCGGCACGGGCGGCCTCGGTGCCGCGGCGAAAGCGGCCCCAGAAGTCCAGCTCGTAGCCCAGGTCGAGGCCGCCGGAGGGCGCGAAGGTCTCCCGTGCCTGAAGCGACGAGAGGTCGCCCTGGATCCGTTGATACGGCGCGCTGGCGCTGCCGCGCAGCTCGGGGAACTGGAAGGAGCGCGCGATGGTGACCTGGGCGCGCGCGTCGAGGATGCGCGCTGCCGCCACCCGCACGTCGTAGTTGTTGGCCAGGCCCTCGCGAACGAGCGCCTGCAGGGTCTCGTCGGGATAGAGCTGCCACCAGCCGAGGTCGCCGAGGGCCCGCTCGGCCGGGGGCGCCATGGCGCTCCGGTAGTCCGGCGGGGCGTTCACCTCCGGGCGCTTGTAGTCGGGCCCCAGCGTGCAGGCCGAGAGCAGCAGGGCGAGGCCGATCGGCGCGAGGCGTCTCATGAGTGCTCCGCGGGCCGCGCGTGCGGGGGCGGAACGGACGCCGCGGCCTTCTTCCCTTTCCCGAAGCCCAGGGTCTCCACGAAGGCGTAGTTGCCGGGGATCAAGAACACGCCCAGCGCGGTGGCCACCAGCATGCCCCAGAACACCGAGGTCCCCATGACGTTCTGGGCGCCCGCGCCGGCGCCCGCCGCGAGCATCAGCGGCACCACGCCGAGGATGAAGGCGAACGCAGTCATGAGGATGGGGCGGAACCGCAGCCGCGCGGACTCGAGCGCCGCGTCGCCGGGGGACATCCCTTCGTCGTGCTTGAGCTTGGCGAACTCCACGATCAGGATGGCGTTCTTCGCGGCGAGGCCGATCAGCATGATGTTACCGACCTGGACGTACACGTTGTTGTCGTAGCCCATCAGCCACACGCCGAAGCTCGCGCCGAGCACGACCATGGGCGACCCGAGCAGCACCGCCCAGGGCAGGCGCCAGCTCTCGTACATCGCGGCGAGGAGGAGGAAGACGAAGACGATGGCGAGGATGAAGGTCGGCGCGGAGGGCGGCGCGGTCTTCTCCTGGTAGGACAGCGAGGAGTAGGCGAAGCCCATCTCCTTCGGCATGTTGGCGCGGAACACCTCTTCGAGCGCGGCGAGAGCCTGGCCGGAGGTGTAGCCTCGCGCGGGCGCGCCGGACACCTCCACGGACCGGAAGAGGTTGAAGCGCGTCGTGATCTCGGTGCTCGCGACCGGCGTGATCGTCATGAGAGTGGACAGCGGGATCATGGTCCCGGTGGTCTGACTCCGGACATAGACCTGCCCGATATCCTCGGGGCGGCGCCGATAGTCCGCATCGGCCTGCACGTAGACGCGGTAGAGCCGGCCGAATCGGTTGAAGTCGTTCACGTAGGCCGCGCCCATGGCCGCCGACATCGCCTGGAACAGGTCGTTGATCGGCACCCCGAGGCTTCGCGCCTTCTCGCGATCGACGTCGACCTTCACCTGCGGGTAGTTGGGGTCGAACGACGTGAAGACGTTGGCGAGCTCGGGACGCTCGCGCGCGGCGGCCAGGAACTTGCGGCTCTCCGCGCCCAGGTCATCGACGGTGAGCGTGCCGCTCCGGTCCTGGAGGAGCATCTTGAAGCCGGCCGAGGCGCCAAAGCCGGAGATGGTGGGGATGTTGAAGGGGAAGATGATGGCCTCGGGGATCTCGGCGAACTTCGGCCGGAGGCTCGCCATGATCCCGGTGACGTGCAGGGCCTTGCCGTGCCGCTCCTCCCAGGGATGTAGCCGCACGAACACGGTGCCGAAGTTCGGCTGATAGGTGCTGGTGACCACGCCGTAGCCGCCGATCGTGGTGCTCGCATCGACACCGGGCGTCTTGGCGACGATCTCCTCGACCATCGTCAGGACACCGGCGGTGCGCTCGAGCGAGGCCCCGGGCGGGAGCTGCACGTTGATGCCGAAGATGCCCTGGTCCTCCTCGGGGATGAAGCCGGAAGGCAGGGCGCCGGCGAAGAGGCCTGCGCCCACCATCACCGCCACCACGAGCCCGATGGTGAGGATCGACTTGCGCACGAGGAGCGTGGCGGCATGCATGTAGCCGTTCGTGGCGCGGTCGAACACCTTGTTGAAGCCACGGAAGAAGGCGCCGATCGGCCCCCAGCTGATGGCGTGGCTTCCCGGCTTCAGGAACATCGCGCAGAGCGCGGGCGTGAGCGAGAGGGCATTGAAGGCGGAGAGCAGCACCGAGATGGCGATGGTCAGCGCGAACTGCTGGTACATGCGCCCGGTCAGGCCACCCAGGAAGGCGACGGGGACGAACACCGCCGAGAGGATGAGGGCGATGCCGATGACGGGAGCCGACACCTCCTTCATGGCCTGCACGGTCGCCTCCCGAGGGCCGAGCCCGTGCTCCATGTGATGGATGACCGCTTCCACCACCACGATGGCGTCGTCCACCACGATACCGATGGCGAGGACGAGACCGAACATGGAGAGCGTGTTCACCGAGAAGCCCAGCATCGGGAAGAAGATGAAGGTGCCGACGATGGACACCGGGATGGTCAAGAGCGGGATGATGGTCGCCCGCACCGACTGGAGGAAGATGAACACCACGAGGGTGACGAGGATGAGGGCCTCGACGAAGGTCTTCACGATCTCGTGGATGGACGCCTCGACCGCCGGGGTGGTGTCGTAGACGATCTTGTAGTCCATGTCCGGCGGGAACAGGCCCTGCTGGCGCTTCATGGTCTCGTAGATCTCGTGCGCGGCCTTGAGCTGATCGGCGCCGGGGAGGAGGTAGACGGCCATGGTGCCGGCGGGCTTGCCGTTCATGCGGCCGAACGAGTTGTAGTCCTGCGCCCCCAGCTCGGCGCGGCCGATGTCCCGGATGCGCACCTGGGAGGCGCCCTCCGTCCCGCGGATGATGATGTTCTCGAATTCCTCGGTGGAGATGAGGCGGCTGGGGGCGGAGACGGTGTAGGTGAACTCCTGGTCCTTGGGCGTCGGCGCCCCGCCGATCTTGCCCGCCGGCGCCTGGAGGTTCTGCTCCTTGATCGAGCTGATGATGTCGGCGGGGGTGATCCCGAGCTTGGCCATCTTGTCGGGCCGCACCCAGAGGCGCATGCCGTAGTCGGCCCCTCCGAAGAGGTCGACCTGGGCGATGCCGGGGATGCGCAGGATCTGGTCGCGGATGTTGATGCCGCAGTAGTTGATCAGGTAGTTCCCGGTATACGAGCCGTTGGGCGAGTAGACCGAGATCAGCATGAGGATGCTCGGGCTCTGCTTCTTCACCGTCACGCCCTGGGCGTTGACCTCCTGGGGCAGGCGCGCCTGAGCCGAGGCCACCCGGTTCTGGGTGAGCACGTTCGCGGTGTCCTGGTCGACGCCGACCTGGAAGTTCACGTCGAGCTGCATGCGACCGTCGCTCGTGTTCGACGACTGCATGTAGATCATCCGGTCCACGCCGTTGACTTCCTGCTCGACGGGCGTGGCGACCGACTGCTCCACCGCCACCGCGGACGCGCCCGGATACGTGGCGGTCACGCGGACGATGGGGGGCGCGAGGAACGGGTACTGCTCGAAGGAGAGCTTGGTGAGCGTGTAGACGCCCATCAGGAGCATCAGGATCGAGATGACGATGGCGACGATGGGGCGGCGGATGAAGAATTGAGCCACAGCCTAACCTCCGGACGCCGGCTTCCCGGATTTGGGAGCGGCCGGTTGGGCAGGCGCCGGCGGCGCCGGCGCGCCTGGCGCGGCGGCTGGAGCCCGCGGCGTGGCCTGCTCCGGCTTCACCTGCATCCCCGGCCGGACCTTCTGCATACCATCGACGATGACGCGCTCACCGGACGCGAGGCCCGCTGTCACGATCGTGGAGTCGTCGATGCGCTCATCGAGCGTCACCGGCTTCATCACCACCTTGTTGTCGCTGCCCACCACGTACACGACCTTCGTGCCCTGCTGGTCCATGACCGCGCGCTGGGGCACCAGCACCGCCTTGGACCGCTCTTCCACTACGCCCCGCACGCGCCCGAACTGCCCGGGGCGCACGATCTTCTCCGGATTGGGGAACGAGGCGCGCACGCTGATGGTGCCGGTCTTCGCGTCGACGGCGCGATCCACGAACACGACACGCCCCTTGTGGGGGAACACGGAGCCGTCGGCCAGGAGCAGGGAGATCGTCGGGGCCTCACCCTGCACGCGGCCCGAGGGATCGAGCTTGATTCGAGCCGCGAGCTTCATGTAGTCGACCTCCGCGATGGGGAAGTCAGCGTAGATGGGGTCGATTGCCGACACCGTGGCGAGCAGCGTCGGGTCTGCCTTGCCGACGAGGTTGCCCCGATCCACCTGCACCTTGCCGACCACGCCGGTGATGGGAGACTTCACCGTGGTGTAGTCGACGTTGAGCTGCGCCTGGGTGATGGCCGCTTTGGCGGAGTTGACCGCCGCCTCGGAGAGCTGGATCTGCGTGCGCTGGGCGAGCTCCGCGTCCTTGAGAGTCGCCTCCTCCGCCTCCACCCCGGCCTGGGCGACCTTCTCCTGCGACAGCGCGGTGTCGAGATCCTGCTGCGGGATGGCTCGGGCCTGCACCAGCGGCCGGTAGCGGTTGACGTCCTGCTGCGCCTTGCCCAGATCGGCCTTGCGCTGATTCAGGGTGGCTCTCACCCGCTCGACCACCGAGGTATCGCGCGCGCGGGTGAGATCGGCCTGGGCCTTGGCGAGCTGTGCCCTCGCCGTCTCGAGCTGCGCGGCATATTCTTCACGTTGAATGACGAAGAGGGTCTGGCCGGCCTTGACCTCGCTCCCCTCCTTGAACAGCACCTCTTCCAGCACACCGGCCACACGCGCGCGCACCTCGATGGTGGGCACGGCCTCCGTGCGCGCGGTGTACTCGCGGTAGATCGGCACGGCCCGCTCCACCACGTCGGCCACGATCACGGGGGTCGGGGGCGGCGCCTCGGTGGTCTTTGCGGCCTTCGCGCTGCGGTCGCATCCGGTGGCGGCGATGAGCAGCACGAGGCCGAGGATCCAGGCCAGCGGTCGGCTCTGCTTCCCAAGCCAGGCAAGGTTTGTCATAGGGCGCTCCTGCGGAGGGGAGTTTCGGATGAAGGTGGCACGGGTGCCCCCTCCAGCACCATGGGACTTTGGTCCATCTTGGTCAGCTCGGCAAGGCCAGATGACGGGCGCGCCCAAGCGGTGAGAAGAATATTGCCCAGTGGTTGAGGCATGTCCGGCTAGCCCTTGGGAGGGGCGCCCGGTCCGCCCGGGGCGGAGGTGGGCACCCCGAAGTACGCTCCCGCCGCCGGATGAACGGGGATCGTGATCCCGCGCAGCCCGGTTCGCTTGGCGATCTTCGCTCCCTGGGCGGTTCCCGCAGACAGGTAGCCGGGATTTTCGAACACCAGCCGCAGCATCGCGGTGGCCTCGGAGTCGGGAACGTCGGCGTGCGTCACCAGGAGCGCGGTCGCCGCCACCGCCGTCACGTCGTCCTGCTGGCCCGGGTAGGTTTTGGCGGGGATGAGGAGGCGGACCAGCCCCGGGTGCTGGCTGACGAGCCCGCCGATCATGGGGACGTCGAGCGGGATCAGGCGGATGGGATGGCGTGTGGCGAGCCGCTGGACCTCCCGGGCCGGCGCGCCCACCGTGGCGAAGATCGCGTCCAGCCGGCCGCTCTGGAGCCGGCCCGGGGCCCGATCGAGACCGTCCTCTCGCACCTCCGCGAAATCCTGGAGGCCGAGGCCGTGCGCGGCGAGCACGGTGAGGGCGTCGGCCCGCGTGCCGGAGCTGGGGAGGCCGAGGTCCACGCGCTTGCCGCGGAGATCCGCAAGGGTCCGGATGTCCGATTTCGCAGACACGATGATGTGTAGGGGCTCGGGGAACAGGCTGCCCAGCGCGCGGACCGACGTCACGGCGCCGTTCGGGGCGAACGCGCGCTCGCCCGCGTAGGCCAGCGCGGCCGCGTTCGACTGCACGAGCGCGTAGTCGGCCGTCCTGCTGGCGATGAGCCGGAGGTTCTCCAGGCTCCCTTCCGTCTCGAGGTTACGAATCTTGATCTGCGCCTTCAGCCGCCCCACGCTGTCGACCACGGCGGCGACCACCGGGTAGTACTCACCCTCCGCGGGCCCGCTGGCGAACGCGTACACGTGCTTGCGCCGCTCGCGGCGCGTGGCGATGGCCCGCAGGGCGTGATCCAGCTCTTCCCTGATCACCTGCTCGTCCTGGGGACCGATGCCGGGTGGGGGGATCTCCACCAATGCGGCGAGCCGATCGATCAATTGCTTCGATCGAGCGGGGGGGGCGGCGTCGCCGGGCGCCGAGATCCTCGCGATGCCGCTCGTCGCGGCGTCGACGCTCCGCCACTGGTCGCCGGTCCACTCGTAGGTCGAGCTGCCGTACACGCGGATCTCGTCGCCAGGACGCGTCTCGCCGGCCTTGACGCCCAGGATGCCTTTTTCGGTCGCGCCGAGCACCTGCGCCAGCGTCCCCGGGCTCAGCCCTTCCCAGTTGCCGAAGTCATAGCCCTGGGCGAGCTTGAGGGTGGCGTTGTAGTAGACGGCGAGCCGGCTCGCGCCGCTGTCCGCGCTCGGCAGGGGGGCGCTACCCTGCCGGCGCAGCCCCACCAGCTCGAACAGACCCGGCTTGAAGCGCTGGTCGAGCTTCATCTTCACCTCGCTCCGGAGGGCGGTGGCGTCGGGACCGCGCGAGCATGCGCCCGCCATGACCATCGCCATCAGCAGGGAGAGGGCGAGGCGGCCCACGGCTTAGAAGCCGAACATGGGCAGGGCGAGATAGCCCTGGACGATGAAGGCGTTGGTGATGTCGATGAAGAACGCCCCGACCATGGGCACGATGAGGAAGGCGAGCGGCGAGGGGCCGTGGCGGTCGGTCACCGACTTCATGATGGCGAGCGCGCAGGCGGTCGAGGACATGCCGAAGCCGATCTGTCCGGCGGCCATGATCGCTGCGTCGTAGCTCCGCCCCATGACCCGGAACGTGACCAGCGAGGCGAAGAGCGCGATGGCGGCGGTCTGGAGGGCGAGGAGCGCCAGGAGCGGCCCCGCGAGGTTCACGAGGTCGAGCAACCGCATCGTCATCAGCGCCATGACGAGGAACATGGACAGCGCCACGTTGCCGATGGCGTCCACCGTCGCGCCGCTCATCCGGAAGCGCCTGGTGACGGTCGAGGCGTTCAGGATGACCACCCCGAGCAGCAGCGAGAAGACGAAGTCGGGGAGGATGAACCCGGTGTGCACCACCAGCCCGGCCAGCACTCGGCCGCCGGCGAGACACAGCAGGATAACGAACAGCGTGTTGAGGAGGGATTGCGCGGTGATCGGATCGTCGGCCGCCTCCTCGTCCGCCTTGCCGTCCGCGTCCGCGTCGACACCCGGCGCCGGACCCGAGAGCCGGTAGCGCCGGAGCAGGAGCTCCGCGAGGGGGCCGCCCATCACGGCCCCGATGACGAGGCCGGCGGTGGCGCAGGCCATGGTCAGCTCCATGATCCCCTGCAGGTTCATGGTCTCCCCGAGTCGTCCCGCGTAGGCCGCCCCGGTTCCGTGGCCGCCCACGAGGGTGATCGATCCACCGAGGAGGCCGACGACCGGATGCATGTCCATGAGGCGGGCGGCGGTGACGCCGATGGCGTTCTGCACGGCGATGAGGACCACGCTGATCCCGAGGAAGATCAAGAGCCGTGGGCCGCCCTTGGCGAGCATCCGCGCATCGGCGGCGAGCCCGACCGTCGTGAAGAAGGTCAGCAGCAGCGTGTCGCGCAGGCCCAGGCTGAACCCGAGCCGGACCTGGAAGACTCCGTCCACCATGGCCAGCAGCAGCGCCATGAGGCCGCCGCCGACGACGGGCGCCGGGATGTTGAGCCGCGCGAGCACGGACACGCGGGCCACGAGGAAGCGGCCCATGAACAAGACCGCGAGCGACACGAGCAGGGTCGTGATGAGGTCGAACTCTATCGTGCGCACGCGGGCGCCCCCGATCGGCCGGCCTCGAGCGTCATCGGCCGATCATACAGCCGATTGGCGCCACCCATTGAACCGACCGGCGCTGACCGCCGAGCCGCCCTCACTCCCCGAGCAGGCTTTTTTTGGCCGCAGCCAAGCTCTTGAGCTTCGCGTCGCTCACCTTCGGATACGCGAGATCGAGCGAGGCCAGGGCCTCGATCACCGCCGCCGCCACCACCACTCTGGTGAACCACTTGTTGTCCGCGGGCACGACGTACCACGGCGCTCGCTTGGTCGCCGTGTTGCGAATCATGTCCTCGTACGCCTCCATGTAGTCGTCCCAGTACCCGCGCTCCTCGATGTCGCTCGCGGAGAACTTCCAGTTCTTCTCGGGCTCCTCGATGCGACTCAGGAAGCGCTTGCGCTGCTCCTTCTTGGAGACGTTGAGGAAGAACTTGCGGACGATGATCCCATTGCGGGTGAGATAGCGCTCGAAGGCGCGGATGTCCTGGAAGCGGTCGTCCCAGATGTCCTTGGTGACGAGCTCGCTCGGAAGGTGCTGCTTGTCCAGCAGCTCCTTGTGCACGCGAACGACCAGCGTCTCCTCGTAGTAGCTGCGGTTGAAGATGCCGATGCGGCCCCGCTCGGGGAGGCACCGCATGCAGCGCCAGAGGAAGTCGTGGTCCAGGTCCTCGGAGGACGGCGCCTTGAACGAGTACACCTGGCAGCCCTGCGGGTTGATGCCGGACATCACGTGCTTGATCGCGCCATCCTTGCCCGCCGCGTCCATGGCCTGGAAGATGAGCAGCACGGCGTAGCGATCCTGGGCGTAGAGCATGTCCTGGAGGTCGGCGAGCAGGCTCACCCCGAGGGCGAGGGCCTCCTTCGCGCGTGGCTTGTCCTCGGCGGTGAAGTCGAGGGTGTCCCCGGGATCATAGTCCTTGAGGCGGAAGCTATCGTCGGTGACCCGGAAGGGCTTCGCGACCTGCCGGGCCGTCTTGATCTGACGCTTCAGGTCTTTCGTCTTCACGCATCCTCCTCGACGTGCCGCATCTATTGGCCCGGGTTGGGCGAAACGGTCCAGGGGCGCACTCCCGGCGTTGGAGGGAGGATCCCATCGAAGCCCGCGTCCGTGCCATAGGACTTTGGTCCATCGTTCGCCCCTTCGGGCCGAGGGTCAGGGTTCAGCGCGCCACCAACAGCAGCCAGGGCGTGCCCAGGATGAGATAGATCAGCAGGCAGACCCCGGTAGTCAGGGCGCCCAGGCGATAGAGCTCGCCCTGGGTCAGGTAGCCACTCCCCACGAAGATGACGTTCTGGCTGCCGCCCTGCGGGGTGATCGTCGAGAAGTAGCTGCTCGCGAACAGGAGCGAGAATGCCATGGGCAGGGCGGGAACGCCCGCGCGGCTACCGACGTCCAGGAACACCCCGAAGAGCGCCAGCACCTGGGAAGACTGGCTGACGAAGAGATAGTGCATGAGCACGTACAGCACGACGAGCGCGACATAGGCCCCCGGCCACGCCATGCCGTGCAGTGCCCTCGCGAGGCGTTCCCCGACGTAGCCCATGAATCCCAGCTCGTTGAGCTGCCCGCTCAGCGCGAAGAGGACGGCCAGCCACAGGAAGGTGATCAGGGTGTCGCCTTCCTTCGCGATGTCCTCGATGGTCAGGACCCGGCTTGCAAGGAGGGCCCCGAAGCCGGCGAAGGCCACCCCGGTGAGATCCAGATGCAGCGGCTTCGCCATGATCCATCCCGTGACCATCAGCACGAACGCGACCGCGACGATCCACTCGTCGCGGGACATGGCGCCCATCCGCCGCAGCGCCGCGCGCGCCGCGGTCGGCGCTTCCGGCGTGGCCTGCAGATCCGGGGGAATCCATCGGTAGAGCATTCGGGGAAGCAGGACGATGGCGGCGAGCGACGGGACGCACGCCGCGACGAGCCACGCGCCGAAGCCGATGCTGAGGCCGGCCTGCTCGGCCAGCTGCACGCCGATGGGATTGGCCGAGGTGGCGGTGAGCCAGAGGGCCGAGGAGACGGCGAGGCTCGCCATGCCGCAAAACATGAGGTAGCCGCCGGTCCGCCGGGTGCGGTCGTCGTTCGGGGCGGAGCCCGCGCCCTCGGCGAGCGACAGGACGATGGGGAAGAGCACGCCGCTCCGCGCCGTGTTGCTGGGGAACGCGGGGGCGATCACGGCATCGGTGATGAAGATGCTGTAGCCGAGGCCCAGCGTGGAGCGGCCAAAGGCGCTCACCACCAAAAGACCGATGCGCCGACCGAGCCCGGATTTCACGACGCCTCGGGCCACGATGAAGGCCACCACGACCAGGAGCACGCTGCCGTTGGCGAAGCCGGCGAAGGCCTTGGCGGGTGTCACCGTGCCGGACAGCACGGCCACCGCCACCGCCAGCATGGCGGCGGTGAGGAGGGGGAGCGCGTTCAGGATGACCGAGACGATGGCACACACGAAGACGGCGAAGAGATGCCATGCCTCGCGGGTGAGTCCCGCGGGCACCGGCGAGAGCCAGATGCCGAGGAACAGGGCGAGCACCGCGCCGCGTTTCACGAGGAGGCGGCTCTCGGCGCTCATCGGCTCGCCGCCGCGGTCGCGAGCTTTGCCCGCCCTTTCAAGCTCTCGGTGCGGCCGCCGATCATCCCCTCCTCGCTCTGCACCACCCACCGCCACCGGAGCTCGTACTCGCCCGTCACGCCCGCGTAGCGGCCGGTGCCGCCGGTGATGGTGGCCGTGACCTGCGCGCCGGTCGCGAGGGCGCTCCCCCGCAGCTCGCTGAAGACCTGATCGCCCCGCTCATCGGTCCACACCGCGCGACCCACGCCGCCGGTCCGCGAGTCGGCCAGCCCGATGATCTCGGCGCGAAAGCCCACCCCGAGCTGCTGCCCGCCGGTGAGCAGCAGCGAGCCGCTCAGGCTGAAGATCGACGCCTGATGGCCGGGGTCGAGCATCAGGGTGCGGCGGCTGCCCGTCGCCGACCAGTTGCCTTCGAACTCGCGCCATTCGCCGGCAGCGGAAGCGGGCGGGGGAGCCGCGGGCGGTCCGGAGCACGATAGTTCCAGGAGTCCCGCGAGGAGCAGCCACGCGAATCGGTAGGGCACGGGGGAGAGCCGGCTTCGGCCTAGAAGAAAATCTTGGCGATCAGCAGTCCGGTGAACACCGCCACGAAGGTCGCCACGAGACCGGGGATCATGAAGGAGTGGTTCAGCACGTACTTGCCGATCCGGGTCGTTCCCGACAGGTCGAAGTTGATCGCGGCGATCAGTGACCCGTAGGTCGGGATGAAGAAATAGCCGTTGACCGAGGGAAACGCGCCGATGAGGAACTGGGGGGCGATGCCGAGCGCCAGCCCCAGCGGCATGAGAGCGCGGGTGGTGGCGGCCTGACTGTAGAGCAGGACCGACGCGGCGAAGAGGCCGATGGTGAAGGTCCACGGCGCTTTCTCGGTGAGGGCGCTGATCGCGGGCACGATGACGTTCTGATTGGCGGCGATGAAGCTGTCGCCGAGCCACGCCAGGCCGAAGATGCCGATCACCGCCACCACGCCCGACCGGAGTGTCTGCGTCTTCGGGATCTCGTCGACGGGAACCTTCGTCACGAGCAGCATCACCGCGGCCACGGAGAGCATCACGATCTCGATCACGATGGGCATGCCGAGCGGGGCCTTCGCGCCCGGAAGCTGCCGAAGCTCCGGGAAGAAGCCGAACACGACCACCAGCGCCACCCCGATGAGGAAGAGCGCCGCCGACGCCTTCGCGGCGGGCTTGAGGGCCGGGCGATCCGAGGCCAGCTTGGGCGGCGGAATCTTGCCGGCCTTCAAGCGAGCCTGGTATTCGGGATCGTCCTTGAGGTCCTTCCCCACGAACATGGACACGATCGCCGCCGCCACGACGCCCGTGAGCGTGGCCGGCACGCAGATCATCAAGATCTGAGGCAGGCCCCACTGCGTGAGTCCCTTCTCGGAGAAGAGCCCGATCATCGCCGCGGTCGCCGCAGCCACCGGGCTCGCGGTGACCGCCTGCTGCGAGGCGATGGTGGCGACCGCCATGGGACGCTCGGGTCGGATGCCGCTCTGATGCGATGTTTCGTAGATCACGGGGAGGAGCGGATAGACGATGTGGCCGGTGCCGGCGAGGAAGGTGAAGCTCCAAGTCGTCAGCGGCGCCACGATGGTGACGTACTTGGGGTTGGCGCGGATGACCCGCTCGGCGATGCGCACGAGGAAGTCGATGCCCCCCGACGCATCCATCACCGAGGCGGCCATGATGACGGCCAGGATGATGAGCATGACGTCGATCGGGGGCGAGGTCGGGTTCACCCCGAACGCCACCATGAGCACCAGCAGGCCGACCGCGCCCCAGAGGCCCAGCCCCACCCCGCTGTAGCGAGCGCCCAGCCAGATGGCGGCCAGCACCACCACGAACTGAAGGACGATCGAGACGGTCATCGCCTCCCTCCCCGCGTGACGCGCGGCGCCGGCAGGCTCACTGCTCGAACTTCGGGTTGATCAGGTTCTCGAACGAGAAGACCTCGTCCCACTTCTGCTGGGTGAGGAGCTTCCGCTCCTTCACCACGATGTCGTGCAGGCTCTTGCCGGTGGTGTAGCCTTCGTGGGCGATGTCCGCGCACTGCTTGTAGCCCAGGGAGGGCTTGAGCACCGTGACGATGCCCAGCGAGTTCATCACCATGTCGCGGGTGCGATCGGCGTTCGGCTTGATGCCCTCGATGCAATTCACGCGCAGGCTGGTGACCGCGCGCTCCATGGTGGTGATGGAGGCGAAGAGCGCGAAGGTGATCACCGGCTCCATGACATTGAGCTGGAGCTGTCCGGCCGAGGCAGCGAGGGTTACGGTGAGGTCGAGGCCGATGACCAGGAACCCGGTCTGGTTGACGACCTCGGGGATCACCGGGTTGACCTTGCCCGGCATGATCGAGGAGCCCGGCTGCTTTTCGGGCAGCTGGAGCTCGGCGAACCCGCAGCGTGGCCCCGAGGCGAGCATGCGGATGTCGTTGCAGATCTTGGTGAGCTTGGCCGAGGTGTGTTTGAGGACGCCGGACAGAAGCACGTAGTCGCCGGTGTCCGAAGTGGCCTCGATCAAGTCCTCGGCGAGGGTGAACTTGATGCCGGTGATGTCCGAGAGGTGCTTGACGGCCAGCGGCGGATAGCCCGGCGCCGCGGTCACCGTGGTGCCGATGGCGGTGGCCCCGAGATTGACGTGATGGAGGAGCTGCCGGACCTCGGCGATCCGGTTCACTTCCTCGCCAATGGTCGTGCCCCAGCCGTGGAACTCCGCGCCCATGGTCATGGGCACCGCGTCCTGCAGATGGGTGCGACCCATCTTGAGCACGCGATTGAACTCCTGCGCCTTGGCGTAGAACGCCTCCTGCAGCTTGCGCAGGGCGGTCATGTAGCTCTCGAGCCGCAGAATCAGGCCGAGGTGGAAGGCGGTGGGGTAGACGTCGTTGGTGGACTGCCCGAAATTCACGTGGTCGTTGGGGTTGACGTGCTGGTACTCGCCCTTCTTGTGGCCGAGACTCTCCAGGGCGAGGTTCGCGATGACCTCGTTGGCGTTCATGTTGGTCGACGTCCCGGCGCCGCCCTGGATGAAGTCGGTCACGAACTGATCGTTCATGTCGCCTGCGATCACCCGGTCACAGGCCTTGATGATGGCCTCGGCGATTTTCTTGTCGAGAACACCGAGATCGCGGTTGGCCATGGCCGCCGCCTTCTTCACGTAGCCGAAGGCCTTGACGAAGTACGGCTCCCGCGACATGGGCATGCCGGTGATGTGAAAGTTCTCGAGCCCCCGCATGGTCTGGACGCCGTAGTAGACGTCGGCGGGGACTTGCTTCTCGCCCAGAAAATCCTTCTCGACTCGGTAGGCCATCAGTCGCCCTCCCTCACTTGAGACCTTGGAAAATCATCTTTCGTCGCATGAACGCGATCTGCGTCTGGAGCGGCAGATCCTTCGGGCACAAGTCGTGGCAGGCGAGGAGGGACATGCAGCCGAACACCCCTTGGTCGTCGCCGATCAGCTCGTAGTACGCGGCGTCATCGCGGGTGTCGCGCGGGTCCAGCCGGAAGCGCGCGATCCGGTTCAGACCGACCGCGCCCACGAAGTCCTCGCGCATCCGCGCCGTCCCGCAGGCGGCCACGCAGCAGCCGCATTCGATGCATCGGTCGAGGAGGTAGATCTGGTCGGCGAGCTCCGGCTCCATGGCTTCCTCGATGCGCCGCAGATCGACGTCCGGGTTCTTCTGGTGCACCCAGGTTGCGAGCCGCTCGCTCATCGTCCGCATCCACTTGCCGGTATTCACGGACAGGTCGCCGATCAGCTCGAACACCGGAAGCGGTGCCAAGGTGGTCTCGGCGGGAAGCTGCTTGGTCAGGGTGCGGCAGGCGAGGCCCGGTCGGCCGTTGATCATCATGCCGCAGCTGCCGCAGATCCCGGCCCGGCAGACGAAGTCGAACTGGAGCGAGGGATCGTGCTTCTCGCGGATCTCGTTGAGGGCGATGAACAGCGTCATGCTGTCCGCCTCTTCGAGCTCGTAACGCTGCATGCGGGGGGTGCTGCCGGGCTCCTGCGGATTGTAGCGCAGGATATGGAAGCCGAGGCGGCGGTGGGCGCTGTCGTTGGCCATGGTCAGAACCTCTCGTCGAGGCGCTCGTTGCGGCCGCGAAAACACGGAGGCAGGAGCTCCTCGTACGGCATGAGTGCCCGCTGGACGACGAAGCGGTCGGACGACACCATCCGCGTCCGGAGCGCCTCGACCTCCTGCTGCCGCCTGAGCGTGTCGGGGTGCTCGATGTAGTCCTTGGCGCCGTACCCGCGCCAGCCCGGCGGAAGCTCCATCGCGTTCACGTCGATCGGCTCGTACGTAAGGGTCGGCAGCGTGTCGTCTTCTTTCTTCCACACCGCCAGCGTCCGCTTGAGCCATTCCGCATCGTTGCGCCGCGGATAGTCCTCGCGGTAGTGCGCCCCGCGGCTCTCCGTGCGAACGTAAGCTCCGTAGGCGACGGCGAGCGCGAGCTTGAGCATCTTCTGGGTCCGGTAGGCGGTGACGAGCTCCGGGTTGGCGCCGCCCGCCCGGTAGCGCACGCCGATATTGCGGCTTCGCACGAGGAGACGCTGCAGCTCCTCGACCGCCTGTTCGAGATCCTTGCCGCGCCGGAAGATGCCGACCTTGGCGGTCATGACCTCCTGCATCGCTACCCGCAGGTCCGTCGCCGACTCCGTGCCCCGCCCGCTGAGCATGGCGGTGAGGCGGCCCTGCTCCCGCGCGAGGAAGCCCTGGACCACGCCGGTGGGAATGTCGACGTCATTGTCCGGGTGGTCGCAGAAATCGCCGATGAACTCGCCCACGATCATGCCGGCCACGACAGTCTCGGCGACCGAATTGCCGCCCAGGCGATTGAAGCCGTGCATGTCCCAGCACGCCGCTTCGCCCGCCGCGAACAGCCCCTTGAGGGTCGGGCTCTCGCCGGTCGGCGTGGTGCGCACGCCCCCCATGGTGTAGTGCTGGGCCGGCCGGACCGGGATCCACTCCTTGACGGGATCGACGCCCAGGAAGTAGTGGCAGATCTCGTACACCTCGCGCAGGTTGTGCTTGATGTGGGCCTCGCCCAGCAGCGTGATGTCGAGCCAGAGATGCTCGCCGAAGCGGTTCTTGGCGGCCTTGCCTTTGCCGATGTGCTCTTCCATCCGCCGTGACACCACGTCGCGCGAGGCCAGCTCCTTCTTCTCGGGCTCGTAGTCGGGCATGAAGCGGTGGCCGTCGCCGTCCCGGAGCAGGCCGCCGTCGCCCCGACACCCCTCCGTCACCAGGATGCCGGCGGGGAAGATGCCGGTCGGATGGAACTGCACCGCCTCCATGTTGCCGATCGGCGCGATGCCGGTCTCCAGGGCGAGGGCATGGCCGATGCCCTCGCAGATCACCGCATTGGTGGTGACGCGATAGAGGGCCCCCGCGCCCCCGGTCGCGATGGCGGTCGCCTTGGCCACGTAGGCAATGAGCTCGCCGGTGATGAGATCGCGGACCACCGCGCCGTAGCAGCGGCCGGCATCGTGGATGAGGGCCAGCGCCTCGGTGCGCTCGTGCACGGGGATCGAGGCCGCGATGGCCTGGTCGGCCATGGCGGTGATCATCGCGTGGCCGGTGCCGTCGGAGACATAGCAGGTGCGCCACTTCTTCGTGCCGCCGAAGTCGCGCTGGGCCATCAGCCCGTGCGCCTCGTCACGCTCGGTGATGGTCGTCTTCTGCCCGTTGATGATGACCTCGCGATCGCCTCGGCGGACCCGGCTCCAGGGGACGCCCCAGGCGGCGAGCTCGCGCACCGCCTTCGGCGCGGTGTCCACGAACATGCGCACGACCTTCTGATCGGCGCCCCAGTCGCTGCCGCGCACGGTGTCCTCGAAGTGCACGTCCTCGTTGTCGCCCTGTCCCTTGATGACGTTGCCGAGGCTGGCCTGCATGCCGCCCTGCGCCGCCTTGGAGTGCGAGCGCTTGGCGGGCACCAGCGACAGGATGATGGCCTGGTGCCCGCGCCGCCGCGCCCCGATCGCCATCCGGAGCCCCGCCAGACCGCCCCCGATGATGAGCACGTCGGCGTAGAGGATCTTCATCGCCCGGCTCCCGAGGCCGCGCCCGGCTGGACCCACGCCGGAACGTAGCGCTCGCCCGCCTGATGACGGTGCTCGTAGCCGAGCTTCATGTAGGCCCCGAGGGTGAGCAGTCCCAGCACGAGGAAGAACGCGGTGATGGCCCACTTGAGCCGGGTGAGCCGCCGGCGCGAGTGCTCGGGGTCCGCGCCCTCGAACCAACCCCACTTGACGACCAGCCGGTAGAGCCCGACGCCGCCATGGATCTCCACGCAGAACAAGAGGATCAGGTAGAGCGGCCACCATGCCCCGCTCCACACCCGGTCCGCGGACTCGTACGGACCAATCGCATGGGGATGCATGAGCATCTGGTAGAGGTGGGGCGGGCCCAGGAAGAACAGCAGGAATCCCGTCACCACCTGCAGCCACCAGAGGCTCGTGTCGGAGTGGCGCATCAGATTCTTGTGACCGATGAACATGCGGTACTGGCGGTAGTCGGCGGGAAACTTGCGCAGGGCGAGGAAGGCGTGGGTCATGAACAGCACGAACACGATGGAGACGATCACGGAGACGAGCTGTGGGAAGGCGCGCCCGAAGACGTAATAGCCCTCGAAGCTCTTCGTCACCATCCACATCGCGTCGTGGCTGATCAGGATGGTGGACACGAACGCCATGTGCCCCCACATGAAGAGGCCGAGGGCGAGGCCGCTGAGGCTCTGCGCGAGGTCCATGCGGGCGGGCCAGTGGCTCTTCCGCGGGCGATCGGCGAGGCCGACTCCCGCGACGACCTCATGAGTCTTCATGCTCGGTCCTCCTGACACCACGCCGAGCTGGTCAGATGAGGTCGCGCTCCCAGTTGATGATGAAGCGGACCTGATAGCCGGTCGCCCGCGCGTCTTGCTGCGTGTTGATGGCCCCGCGCGCGCGGAACCACACGCCCTGCAGGAACGCGGGCCACTTGAAGGGCGGCCGGTAGTCCACGGTGAGGTCGTACTCGCCCTGATCCGGGGCGTCTCTCCCGGTGGTGGGATTGATGGCGTCCTTGCCCCAGACCAGGTTCATGTTCGCGCTCAAGCCCTTGGTGATGATGTTCGAGAAGTCGTAGGCCGCGCCGATGAGGAAAGCTTTCTCGCCCGCCCGGTTGAAGTCCTGGTCGATCGACGAGAGGTACCCGACGAACGAGCCCCAGGGCGTCTGGATATTGTTGCCCTTGGCGGTGAAGGAGAAGGCGCCGGTCAGGGTGAGGTCACCGATGATGAACTGGGCGCGCCCCCCGCCGTGCTGAGTGCTCCAGTGATGGCCGTCGGTCGTGGGGGCCAGCAGGGCGTCGCCGACCGCCCGCTGGTCGGTGAACTGGGCGCCGAGGCGGATCTTCAAGGCGTCGAGCGGGATCTCGTAGACCGCTTCGGTGTAAATCGTGTTGAACGTGTTGATGCCGTAGTCGTTGTGGAGGTCGAATCGGAACCCCGGCAGTGGGGTGAGGCGCACGCCCCCGAACGCCACGCCGTCGTCGCTGTCCCGCGCGCCGGCCTGCTCGGACATGCTGATGAACTCGTCCGCGTTCCGCGGCTTGATCTTCCCGAGATAGCCGCCGAGGTACTGGACCCAGCCGACCTTGCCGCCCACCGTGACGCCCTGGAACGTGTTCGGCGTCATGCGGTTGTCCGCGGAGTTGATGTAGCCCTGGTCCACCAGCTGCCGGTAGCCCTTGAGGATCACGTAGTCCTGGTACTTGAGCGCGCCCCAGGCCTCGCCGGGTACGTAGTAGCTCTCCTGACTCGGCTTGAGCAGGAGAGTGCCGTCGCGGTCCTCGGGCCCGTAGAGCTTGGCCGAGCCGTAGAGCGTCGCGCCCATCGCAAAAGTGTCGGCCAGCCAGCCCGACTGGTACGTGATCCAGCCCCCCGTTGCGAGGGCCTCGTTCTTCGAGTCGTCCGGCTTGTTGCGGTTGAAATAGTAGGTGCGGAAATGCACCCGGAGGTCGGTGTCCCTCAGGAACGTGGGGAGCGGGCTTGCCTGCAGCTTCTTCTGCAGCGGATCGAAGAGCCGCTCGGTCGGCGGTTCGTCCCGAGGAAACAGAGGAGGCGGCGGGGCGTCCTCGGCCCACACCGGTGTGGCCGAGGCCCCTGTGGCTATCAGGAGCCCCCAGGCGACATGACGCCAGCGTAGTCTCATTGGGCACCTCGGTAATGCGGTCGTTGGGCCGCAAGCCCGCGCCGGTACGATCAACCTTCCGGGGAGGCGACGCGTGGTGGGCTGAACGTACGCGACGAGCCGAGGCGCTGCTATGGGACGAAGGTCGTATGAGGCTGAAAATGTTCGCTAGAGCACGACCTGGAGCAGCCGCTTCATCAGCTCGTCCAGCGAGATCATGGTGAGGAGCAGGGGGGCCACGGGCAGCAGGGTGGCCACCGCGAGCTGGACGACGGTGTTCCGGGTGAACGGCACCATGCTCATGCTGCGCACGACCTCGTAGCTATTGGCCAGATCGGCCAGGGACTGGATGTCGGCGCTGCCGATCAGCGGTTCCCCAGGCGGCGCCGCCCCGCGAATCCACTTGTCGTCGAACTCGCGCACGTAGCGCTGGGCCAGGGTGCCGTACTCCCGCAGACCGGTGCGCCGCGCCGCCGCAAGCTGGGGCATGAAGAAGAGGAGGGGTCCTACCACGACGAGCAGGAGGAAGAACACGACCGCGGCCAGCTCGAACTTGAAATCCACCAAGGTGGCGCCCTGGAAGAGGATGCGGGCGCCGATGAAGCCCGCGAGGAGCGCGCCGTGAGCGGAGAGGAGCGGGGCAAAAGCGAAGGCGATGTTCGCCAGAAAGCCCAACCCGCCCGCGCGGTCCGGATGCGTAGGCAGGAGCCTGAGCTGACAACGGGAGACCAGGGCGAGGAAACGGATCCAGAGAAAGAGCCGGAAGTACCAGCGGAACAGCATGAATTGGAAGACGGGCACGCTTACGTAAGCGAGCCACCACCCCGCCGGAGTCAGAACCGCCCTTCCATCGCGGGGCACCGAGGACCAGGTCGAGACGTGGAGGAGCCCGTAGTGCGGCCAGATGAAGACGATGCCGATGTAGATGGTCACGAGGAGCAGGACCTCGACCAGCACCGAATTCCGCAAGCGCATGGCCGCCTCGAAGGACTTCGCGAACGTCGCGCGGGACGGTTCCGCGACGAGGTCGCGCTCGAGGAACCGCTGTACCAGCGGCCGCATGCGTTGATGCACCACGAGCTCGGCGATGATCATGAGCGGCAAGGCCACGAGCAGCCGCGCGTGCACCTCGATGTCCTTGAAGAACGGCACCTGGACCGCCGAGCCCCACGCGCGCCCGGTCAGGACCGTCAGGGCGAGGAGAGGCAGCCAGGTGAGCAGCACTGCGGCGATGACGCGCCGGCGCAGGAGCTCGAGCGCGTTGCCGGCCAGATGTGTTCGCCGGGCGAGCTGGAAGAGCGGCCCGCCCAGCACCAGCGAGAAATCGTGCGGATCGGGCTCGATCGTGAGATCGCGCGTGGTCACCGTGATGTGATCTCGAACACGTGATAGCCCCAGGCGCCCAGGTCCAGGAAGAGACCGCCTGATACGAGCTCGCGGCCGTCCCGATCATAGCGCGCGGGATCCAGCAGATCCTGCAGCGTGACGGCGCGACCGTCAAGGTCCGGATACGGCAGGCGAACGCGGCACTGCGCCTGATGGTCCGCGTAGTTGACGGCGACCAGGCGCCGCTGACCCCCCGGGGCCTCCCAGGCCCAGGCGATGTAGCAGTCCGCGGTCCAGTTGCCGTCCCAGGCCGGCGCGCATTCGAGAAGGCGCCACTGGCCGTCGCGGACCACGGGCTGGGCGAGCACGGTCAAAAGGCGCTGGTAGAACGTCTGCCGCGCGCCGTCGACCGGCTCCTGAGGCGCGCGCACCAGGTGCGGTGAGATCCGCTTGGTCCGGCCCTCGAGCTGGCCCTGGTGGAAGAACCGCAGCCCCGGCGACAGGAAGGTCACCACCGCCGCCGCCTCGTGCATCGCCGGCGGAAAGCTGGCGGCGGCCCGCGGCTCGTCGTGATTTTCCAGGAAGCGGGCCAGCTTCGCCTGGTAGTCGAGCCCGGCGTGGAGATGCTCGCGCACCGGTCGTGCGTGGCCCTCGCGGAGCCGGTCGTAGAGCCGCTTGTCGTAGGCGTAGTCGAAGCCCTGCTGCTGCATGGTCCACTCGAGGTCCCAGTACACCTCGGCCATGAACAGAAACCCGGGCGTCCGCTCCCGCACCCGCCGGATCGCCTCGGGCCAGAAGAGCGGCGCGCGGCGGCCCCACGTGCGCTCGAACACGTCGGGCAGCACCAGCATGGCCATGTCGCAGCGGACTCCGTCGCACTGCCGCGAGATCTTCAACAGCTCGCCGATCATCGCTTCCTGCGTGGCGGGATTGCTGTAGTCGAGCTGCAGGGTGTCAGGCCACCCGGCAAAGTACGGGTCTCGGCCGTGCGCCAGCAGCGACTCTCCGTGCTTTCGCTTGATCCAGATGTAGTTCTGCGGCGCGCGGGCCTGATCGATCTCCGTCCCGGGCACGTAGTAGGTCAGATGGCTTTCCACCCACGGATGATCAAGCCCGGTGTGGTTGGGGACGAAGTCGAGCATCAGGCGGAGGCCGCGCGCGCGGAGGCGCTCGCGCAGCCGCGCGAGCGCCGGGTCGCCGCCCAGCCCCTGGTGCACCGTGTAGCCGGTGACGGCGAAGCCCGAGCCGGCGATGTCCTCCTCACGGAGGTCGGGCAGGGTCTCGCGGAACTCGTGCCGCCACTCCGGGTTCGTGCGCGAGACCCCCTGGCCGGCCTCGCCGGTTTGCCAGACGCTGAGCAGCCACACCCAGTCGAATCCCATCGCGGCGAGCCGGTCCAGCTCCCCGTCCGGAATGTCGTCGAGCGTGGCGGGTCGGCCGAGCGCACGGGCCCGCTCGGTGAGCCAGACCCGCGTGTTCATCTGGTAAAGGGAGGGATTGAGCGGCGCGCCCATGCTCAGCGTCCTCGTCCGGGCGCCTTGCCGGTGGCGGCTCCCGGCTTCGCGGGGTCCACCTCGAGCACGGCCGCCGCCTTTCCGTACTCGAGGAACTCGGCGCCCGAGCTCGTCGCGAACAGGTGCATGAGGCGCGCGACGACGCCGGTCCACCCGGTTTGGTGGCTCGCCCCCAGGCCGGCTCCGTTGTTCCCGTGGAAGTACTCGTAGAAGAGGAGATAGTCCCGCCAGTGCGGGTCTTCCTGCAGCGTCTTGGAGCCGCCGTGAACGGGCCGTCGCCCGCTCGCGTCCCGCAGGAAGATGCTCGTGAGCCGGCGCGAGATCTCCTCGGCCACCTCGTAGAGCGTCATCCTCCGACCGGAGCCGGTGGGGCATTCGATGGTGAACGCATCGCCGTAGTACATGTAGTACTGGAGCAGCGCCCGGACGATGAGCGCGTTCACCGGCATCCAGATCGGCCCGCGCCAGTTGGAGTTGCCACCGAACATCCCGTTATCCGATTCGGCGGGCAGGTACGATACCCCGTAGTCCTGATTCCCCACGCGCAACCGGTAGGGATGCTCCTCGTGGTAGCGGGACAGCGCTCGAATTCCGTAGGGACCGAGGAACTCCTTCTCGTCGAGCATCCTGGTCAGAACCCGGCGCAGCCGCTCCTCGTTGAGCACTGACCCGAGCCGCCGGCCCTGCTGTCCGGCCTTGGCCGGATCGTGGATGAAGGACCGGAGCTCCGATCGCGAGTCGAGGAACCGCCACAGGCGCTCGGCGATCTCCTTGTGCGCCTCCAGCGTGCGGCCCTCGAAGACGGTGACCGCACACAGAGGCAACAGGCCGACCATCGACCGCACCTTCAGCCGCTCGCCCTTCGCGCCCGGCACCCGCAGCACGTCGTAGAAGAAGCCGTCCTCCTCGTCCCACATGCCCACACCATCGCCGCCGTGCATCAGGGCGGTGGAGATCCACAGGAAATGCTGCGTGAATTTCACGGCCATGTCGGCGTACACCGGCCGGTGCATGGTCAGCTCGGCGGCGATCTCGACCATGCTTTGACAGAAGAAGGCCATCCACGCGGTGCCGTCCGCCTGCTCCAGCGATCCCCCCGTGGGCAGCGGCGCGCTGCGGTCGAACACCCCGATGTTGTCGAGGCCCAGGAAGCCGCCCTCGAAGGCGTTGTTGCCCTCCTGGTCCTTGCGGTTCACCCACCAGGTGAAATTCAGCATGAGCTTGTGGAACGCGCGCTCGAGCCAGTCGAGATCCCCGCGCCCCCGCCGCAGGAGCTCGAGGCGGTACGTGAATATGGTGGACCAGGCGTGCACGGGCGGGTTCACGTCGCCGAAGTTCCACTCGTACGCGGGGATCTGTCCGCTGGGATGCAGATAGGGCTCGCGCAGCATGAGGTCGAGCTGATGCTTGGCGAAATCCTCGTCCACCAGGCTCAGCGCGACGACATGGAAAGCGAGGTCCCAGGCGGCGTACCACGGGTACTCCCACTTGTCGGGCATCGAGATGATGTCGGCGTTGTACACGTGATGCCAGTGCTCGTTGCGGGGGGCGCGCCGGCGGTTCGGGTTGTAGAGTCCCGAGCCCCGCTCCGCGAGCCAGCGGCCGACGTCGTAGTAGTAGAACTGCTTGGACCAGAGCATGCCTGCCAGCGCCTGGCGCATGACATTGGACGCGTCGGGGCCGAGGGTCTTCGGAATCACCGTCGCATAGAACTCATCCGCTTCCCGACGGCGGGCCTCCATCACCGCGTCGAAGCCGATGCCGAAGGGCGTGTCCGATCCGACCTCCTGCAGCCGCAGCCGGATCGTCGCGGAGCCCCCCGGCGGCACCGTGAGGGGGTAATGAGCGGCGGCCTTCGTGCCATGCTGCTGGGGATTCACGGCCTCCCGGCGGCCGTGCACGATGTAGGCGTCGATGCCGTCCTTGACGAACGGCGTGCGGTTGGGCGACTTGAACAGCCGCTCGGTATTCGTCTCGTTCTCGGTGAAGAGCAGTTGAGCGGCGGCCTCGCACGAGAGGCGCCGGGGACCGAGCACGGGATGCGCCGCGGCGATCACGCCGGGGCCTGCCTGGCGAAGCCCGGGCTGGGTCACGTCTCCCCCCCACGACCAGGTGTTGCGGAACCAGAGCGTCGGCAGCACATGCAGGGTGGCGGGCTCCGGGCCGCGGTTCTCGACGGTGACGCGGATGAGGAGATCCTCGGGGGAGGCCTTGGCGTACTCCACGAACACGTCGAAGTAGCGGTTCCCGTCGAACACGCCGGTGTCGAGCAGCTCGTACTCGAGCTCGTGACGGCTGCGCCGCTTGTTGGTCTCGACGAGATCGGAGTAGGGGTACGCCGCCTGGGGATACTTGTAGAGGTACTTCATGTAGGAGTGGGTCGGCGTGGAGTCGAGATAGAAGTAGTACTCCTTGACGTCCTCGCCGTGGTTTCCCTCGCTGTTGGTCAGCCCGAACAGGCGCTCTTTGAGGATCGGGTCCTTCCCGTTCCAGAGCGCCAGGGCGAAGCAGAGATGCTGCGCCTCGTCGCAGATGCCCCCGAGGCCGTCTTCTCCCCAGCGATAGGCTCGGGAGCGGGCCTGGTCATGGCTGAAGTAATTCCAGGCATCGCCCGAGTCACTGTAATCTTCCCGAACCGTCCCCCATTGCCGCTCGGAGAGATACGGCCCCCACTTGCGCCAGGGCACGTCGCGGGTTCGGGCCTGCTCGAGGCGGTCTAGCTCAGCGCTCATGGTCACCTCACTCATGGAAGGCTGGTGTGGGGATGCTAGTACCGACGGGCCGGCATGTCGAGGGTGGTAGACCAAGGTCTGATACCATCCCCGGGGAGGGGTGACGGGATGGCTGACGCCCTCGTCTTTCATCGCCTGCAGTTCGCGTTCACCATCGTCTACCACTACCTCTTCCCCCAGCTCACCATGGGGCTGGCTCTCCTCATCGTGATCATGAAGGCGCTGGGTCTTCGCGCCGGCGGCGAGCGCTGGAACGACGCGGCGCGCTTCTGGATCCGCATCTTCGGGATCAACTTCGCGGTCGGCGTCGTCACCGGCCTCCCCATGGAGTTCCAGTTCGGCACGAACTGGGCGAAGCTGAGCCGCCACGCGGGAAGCGTGATCGGCCAGACCCTCGCGATGGAGGGGCTCTTCGCCTTCTTCCTCGAGTCGAGCTTCCTCTTCTTCCTCGTCTGGGGCGAGCGGCGGCTCTCGAAGGTCGGCCACTTCTTCGCCGCGGTAGCGCTCTTCCTCGGCAGCTGGCTCTCCGGCTACTTCATCGTCGCGACCAACGCCTTCATGCAGTACCCGGTGGGCCATGCTGTGAGGGCCGACGGGACGCTGCACCTGGTGGACTTCTGGGCCTACGTGCTGAGCCCGTGGGCGATCGTGCAGTACGCCCACACCATGGTCGCCGCCGTCGTCACCGGCTCCTTCGTGGTGGCCGCGGTCGGCGCCTACTACGCCTTGACCGGCCGCCATCTGCCCACCGCCGGCCTCTTCCTCCGTCTCGGCGTGACCGCCGCGCTGGTGGCCAGCGTGCTCGTGACGGTGACGGGCGACCGGCAGGCCAAGCTCGTGGCGCGCCATCAACCGGTGGCGCTCGCCGCCATGGAGGGACGCTTCGAGAGCGGCTCGCACGCAGGCCTCAACCTGATCGGCCAGCCGAACGTGGCCGCGCGCCGACTGGACAATCCCGTGGTGATTCCCTGGGTGCTCTCCGTTCTCGCCTTCGGCACCGTCCAGGCCCCGGTCCAGGGGCTGGACGCGTTCCCGCGCGAAGACTGGCCCGATAACATCGAGCTTCTCTACTACGCCTTCCACATCATGGCGGGCCTGGGCACCATCCTCACCGCGATTGCCCTCGTCGCGGTCCTGCTCTGGTGGGCCGGGCGGCTCGACCGGAGCCGCCCCATGCTGTGGATCCTCATGCTCGCCTTCCCGCTGCCCTACATCGCCAACACCGTGGGGTGGATGACCGCCGAGCTCGGCCGCCAGCCGTGGCTCATCTTCGGCATCTTCCGTACCGCGGACGGCGCGAGCCCCACCGTGCCGGCGGGGACCGTGCTGTTCACCCTCATCGGCTTCTGCGGCCTCTACCTCGCCCTCGGTGTCCTGTTCCTCTTCTTGATCGGGCGCGAGATCGCGCACGGCCCGGCGCCGCTGTCGCCGGCCGGAGGCGGCCGCGGGGAGTCCGTGCATGCTTGAGACCTGGTACGCCATCGCCGCGCTGATGCTCGCGCTCTACGTGGTCCTCGACGGCTTCGATCTGGGCGCGGGCATCGTCTCGCCGTTCGTGGCGCGGAGCGACCCCGAGCGGCGGCAAGTGCTGGCCGCCATCGGGCCCTACTGGGACGGCAACGAGGTCTGGCTGCTCGCGGCGGGCGGCGCGCTGTTCGTGGCGTTCCCGCGGGTGCTCGCTTCCGGCATCTCGGGATTCTACTTCGCGATCTTTCTCCTGCTCTGGTGTTTGCTCGGGCGTGGCATCGCCATCGAGTTTCGGAGCCACGTGGCCGATCCCCTGTGGCGTACCGCCTGGGACTTCGTGTTCGCCGCGGCCAGCACGCTCCTCGCGGTGTTCTTCGGCGCCGCCTTCGGCAACCTGATGCGCGGCGTGTCCCTCGATCGCGAGGGATGGTTCGCGCTGCCGCTCTTCACCGACTGGAGCGCGCGCGATCCCGTGGGGATTCTCGACTGGTACACGGTCCTGACCGGCGTGTTCGCGCTCGTCGCGCTTGCCGCTCACGGCGCGACCTTCCTCGTCTGGAAGACCAACGGGCCGGTGCACGACCGAAGCCGCCGGTCGGCGCGCCGGCTCTGGATCACGGTGGCGGTGCTCTGGCCGGTGGTGACGGGCGCGAGCCACGTGGTGAATCCTTCGCTGTTCCCCGGCATGAGCCGCCGCTCGCTCGCCATGGCCGCCGCGCTCCTTGCCGTCGCCGGCATCGTGGTCGTGCTCGTCCGGCTCGGGCGCGGCGGGGACTTCGGGGCCTTTCTCGGCTCGTGCGCGTTCCTGCTCGGCAGCATCGGGGCCAGCGCGGCCTCGTACTTCCCGGTGATGCTGCGCGCGACCGGCGGCGACGCCCTGTCCCTCACCGCCTACACCGGCGGCGGCGACGAGGCGGGGCTCCGGGTGGCGCTGCGCTGGTTCCTCGTGGGGGCCCCGCTGGCCCTCCTTTATCTCGCCGTCGTGTTTCGGCTGCATCGCGGCAAGGCGGTGGCCGCCGCGGAGGGCGAGGGGTACTAGGGGGCCGCGCCCGCGTCACCGGCCCGAGCGCGGCCGGCCTCAGCGGGTGGCGAAGACGGTCGTGCGTCCCGCGCGGTCGAAGGCGAGGACCTGATAGCGCTCGGGCGGCACGCCGGGGGTCTCCATGCCTGGCGAGCCCGCCGGCATGCCGGGAACGGCGAGGCCGGCGATCTTCGGCCGCTCGCGCAGGAGACGGGCGATCAGGTCGGCGGCCACGTGGCCTTCGATCACGTAGCCCTCGACCAGCGCGGTGTGACAGGACTCCAGCGCCGGCGGCACCCCGTGCCGGCGCTTCACCGGGGCGAGATCGTCCTCGGGTCGCTCCGTCACCGCGAAGCCGTGCTCGCGCAGGTGGACCACCCACGCAGTGCAGCAGCCTCAGGTGGGCGAGCGATGGACGGTGATCGTGGCCTTGGCGGCAGTGGCGCGCGCGGACGCGGGGACGGCGGCGCCGGCGCACGCGGCGAGCAGGCCCAGGAGGAGCTCACGGCGGGGCGTCATGCCGGTCTTCCGCCCGCACGACTCGCGCGCGTCGCCGCTTCGTCCACGACCCCGGTCGCGGGATCGACCACCACCCCGTGCTCGCGACGCGCGTAGGCGGCGCTGATCTTCTCGTTGAGGACGTCTGCCGCGACCAGCGCGGGATCGCGCGCGAAGGGATCCCCGTGCCCGCCGCCGCCGGCCTGCTCGTGGCGGAGACTCTCGCCGCGGCGCAGCGTGCCGGTGAGCTTGGCCGGGAGTGACGTTGCCGTGGCGCCGGGGTTCAGGAGATTGCGCGTGGGCGCGGCGGGCTGGCCGCCGGCGAGGCCGTAGGGCCGGAACGCCATGCGGTCCGAGCGGAGCTGCAGCGTCGCTTCCTCCGCCAGCAGCGTGTACTGGCGCGCGAGGCCCAGCCCGCCGCGCCACTTGCCGGCCCCGCAGGAGTCGGGGACGAACGCGTACTCGTCGATGCGGATGGGGTGCTGAGCCTCCAGCACCTCCACCGGCGTGTTCGACATGTTCTGCGAGGGATTGGTCACCGCCTCGATCCCGTCCTTGTCGGGCCGCCCGCCCCACGCGCCACAGATCATGTCCACGATGATGAAGGGCTCGCGGTCCTGATAGCCGCCGATGCACACCACGGTGTTGCCGCCCTCGCCGGCCGCCGGCACCTTGTCGGGCACGATCTGGGCGAGGGCGCCCATCATGGCATCGAGGATACGATAGCCGGTGAGCGCGCGCGCGGCGCACGCCGCGGGCAGGACCGGGTTCACCACCGAGGCCTCGGGCGCGCGCACCTCGATGGCGCGAAACACGCCGGCGTTGTTCGGGATGCCGGACTGGAGCACCGAGCGCACGGACAGGTAGGTGCACGACTTGGTGAACGACAGGGTCGAGTTGAGCGCGGCCTTCACCTGCGGCGACGTCCCCGCGTAGTCCACCGTCAGGTGGTCTTCGTGCACGATGAGGGTCACGGTGATGGGGATGGGCCGGTCGTCGAACCCGTCGCTGTCGAGATAGTCGGTGAAGGTGAAGGCCCCCTTCGGCCAGCGGCGGATCTCCGCCCGCGTCATGCGCTCCGCGTAATCGAGCAGCGCGTCCAGGTAACCGCGGAGGGTGTCGGGGCCGTAGCGGCGGAAGAGCTTCGCGAGCTCGCGCTCGCCCACCCGGCACGCCGCGTACTCCGCGCCGAGGTCGCCGATCACGCGCCCGGGCACGCGCACGTTCTTCTCGATGATGCGGAACACCGAGCGGCTGGGCGCGCCGCGCTCGTAGAGCTTCACCACCGGCAGGCGCAGCCCCTCCTGGTAGATCTCGGTGGAGTCGCTGGCATTGGAGCCGGCCACGCGGCCGCCCACGTCGGTGTGGTGGGCGATCACCACCGAGAAGCCCTCGAGGCGCTCGTCCAGGAAGATCGGCATGAACATGAAGATGTCCGGCAGGTGCATACCGCCCTGATACGGGTCGTTGACGATCATGACGTCGCCGGGATGGATGTCGCCGTCCAGCTCCCGCAGCACCGACGCCATGGCGTCGGGGATGGCGCCGAGGTGCTGGGCGATCGTCTTGGCCTGGGCGATCATGCGTCCCCGCGCGTCGCAGAGCGCGGTGGAGAAGTCCATCACGTCCTTGACGATCTCGGAGCGCGCGGTGCGGATGACCGAGTAGGCCATTTCGTCCACGATGGCGTCCAGCGCGCTCTTCACCACCGCGAAGGTGATCGGATCCATCGAGGGCGTCGTCATAGGGTGATCACGATGTTCCCGCAGACGTCGGCGACGGCCGACGCGCCGGGCGGAAGGACGATGGTCGAGTCATAGGACTCGATGATGGCGGGGCCGCGGAGCCCGGCGGCCACGGCGTCGCGTGAGACTACCGGCGTGTGCCGCGGCGTATCCCCCGCCGCATGGCCTCGCGCGAAGGAGACGAATCGCGGCGGCGGCGGCGCGCCGTTCCGGGCCTCCACGCGTACGGCGCGGAAGTCGAGCCGGTCCGGCCGCACGCCGGAGGCGACGAGGCGCAAGTTCACCAGCTCGAGCGGCTCGTCGGTGGCGTAGCCATAGGTTGCGCCGTACTCCGCGTTGAATGCCGGGGGAAGCGCGGCGAGCGCGGCCGCGTCGAAGCGCCCGCCGGGGAGCGGAATGGTCAGCTCGGACGCCTGCCCGGCGTAGCGGAGATCGCAGCCGAAATCCAGGTGGATCTGCGCCTCCGCGTAGCCCTCCGTGTCGAGCGTCGCGCGGGCTTCCTCGGCCATTGCGTCCACCGCGCGGTTGGCGCGCTCGACCTCGAGCCGTGCCAGCGGCGCGGCATGCGCGCGGACGAAATGATGCTCCACGTCGCTCGCGAGCATCCCCACCGCGGTGAAGACGCCGGGCGCCACCGGCACCAGCACGCGGGGAATCTCCAGCGCGCGGGCGAGGTCCACCGCGTGCACCGGGCCGCTGCCGCCGAAGGCGACCAGGGTGAAGTCGCGGGGGTCGCGGCCGCGCTCGATCGTCACCGAGCGGATGGCCCGCGCCATGCTGGCATTGGCGACCTCCCGGATCCCGTGGGCGGCTTCCCGCACGCTGAGGCCCAGCGGGCGGGCCACGTGCTCGGCGATGGCGGCCTCCCCCTGCGTCGCGTCGATCTTCAGCTCGCCGCCGGCGAGATACGCTGGGTTCAAGAAGCCCAGCGCCACGTTGGCGTCGGTGACGGTGGGCCGCGTGCCGCCGATCCCGTAGCACGCCGGCCCCGGCGCGGCGCCCGCGGACTCCGGTCCCACCCGGAGCAGGCCGCCTTCGTCGATCCAGGCGATGGAGCCGGCGCCGGCGCCGACCTCCGCGACGTCGATGGCCGGCACCTTCAGCATGTAGCCGCCCGCCTTGATGAAGCGGCTGGGCGTGCTGATGCCCTCCCGGAATTCGTACTCGGACGTGAGCGAGACGCGCCCGTCCTCCACGAGCGAGGCCTTGGCGGTGGTGCCACCCATGTCGAACGCGATGAGGTTCCGCGTCTCCGCAACGCGTCCGAGCCGTGCCGCTCCCGCCACCCCCGCGGACGGTCCGGACTGCACCGCGTACACGGGCTTCTCGCCCGCCGCGCGCGCGCCGACCACGCCGCCGTTGGACGCGATGACCAGCAGGGGCGCCCGGATGCCGATGCCGGCGAGGCCCTGCGCGAGGTTCTCGAGGTAGCGCCGCATGATCGGCAGGAGATAGGCGTTCACCACCGTGGTGCTGGTGCGCTCGTACTCCTTGATCTCCGGCAGCACGCGATAGGACGCGCTGACCGGCAGGTCGGCATGGTGGGCCTGGATGAGCCGCTCCGCCTCCCGCTCGTGCGCGGGGTTCGCGTAGGAGTTGATGAAGCAGAGGGCGATCACCTCCGCGCCCGCCGCCCGCAGCCGGTCCACCGCGGCGAGCACGCCGGCCGCGTCGAGCGGCCGGACCACCGAGCCGTCGGCGGCGATCCGCTCGTCCACCTCGAGGCGCCGGCGCCGCTCGACAAGGGGCACCGGCTTGTCCCAGGCGAGGTCGAAGAGATCCGGCGTGCGAATGCGCCCGATCTCGAGCACGTCGCGGAAGCCGCGCGTGGTGAGAAGGCCGGTAGGGGCGCCCTTCTTCTGCAGGATCGCATTGGAGCCCACCGTGGTCCCGTGCACGATCTCGGACACCGCGGCGGGGGCGATGCCGGCCGACCGCAGGAGCTCGGCAAGGCCGGTGACCACCGCGCGGCCGGGATCGTCGGGGGTGGACGAGATCTTGTTGACGAGCACCGCGCCGTCGGGGCGGGTGAGCACGATGTCGGTGAAGGTGCCGCCGATGTCGACGCCCACGCGGACGCCGTCGGTCGCGCGACCCGCCGGCACGCTCAGCCCGCCGCCCGGCGGCGGTAGCGCCGGACCTTGTCGCGGTTGCCGCACACCCGCATGGCGCACCAGCGGCGGCTGCGGTTCCGGGTGGCGTCCACGAAGAGCCAGCCGCAGTCGGGCGCGGCGCACTTCCGCACGTGCGCCAGCTCGGGCGCGGCGAAGAGCCGCATCGCCGACCAGATCACCGGCCAGAGGACGAGGCGCTCGACGCTCGCCGCCGCCCGGCCGGCGTCGGGCGCCTCGGCGGTGAAGGCCCCCGCGCGCGCCCGCACCCGGGTTCCCCGAAGGAGGCCGGCGCAGCCCGCGTAGAGGCGCGCGGCGTCGGCCCCGTCGGCGTGGGCGTCGTCCGCCACCGCCGAGAAGGTGCGGTAGAGGGCCTCGCGGAGGCCCCGGGCCTCGCGGAGCACGGCGGCGCCCGCGCCGCCCCGGCGCCCGGTGGCCCGGAGGCGGGCGGCCTGGGCGGGGGCGAGCAGATGCGCCTTCTCGCCCCAGCGGACGAGGTCGTCGAAGTGGTGCAGGCGCTCGTGGGGCGCCGCGCTCGGCCGCCAGCTCTTCGTGTTGGCGAAGTCGAGGCAGAGACAGCCGCTGGCGAAGTGGAAGACCACGGGCTCGACCGCCGTCCGGGCTGGCATGGGCGCTTGACTACTTACCACGAGCGGGGCATCCTTGGGCCGCTAACCATCAAATGTCATTTTGGTAGTGTCAGAGTCCGTGCCAGATCAATCGACAAGGAGACGCCGCATGCCTCGACTCCGCCGCATGATTCTCGGAGCGCTGCCGCTCCTGACTCTCGCCCTCGCCGCCGGCCCGGTGGCCGCCCAGGGCAAGGGCACGATCAAGATCGCCAGCCAGAGCCCGCTGTCCGGCGGCCAGTCCGCACTGGGCGAGGGCATCAAGCTCGGGACCCAGCTCGCCATCGAGCAGCAGTCCAAGGCCCTCGAAGCGATGGGCTTCAAGGTGGCCCTGGTGCCCTTCGACGATCAGGCCAAGCCCGACGTGGGCGTGGCCAACTCGAAGAACCTCGTCACCGATCCGGAGATCCTCGCAGTGATCGGCCATCTCAACTCCGGCGTGGCCATTCCGTCGTCCGAGATCTACCACGACGCCAAGCTCGCGATGGTCTCGCCCGCCAACACCAATCCCATCATCACCGAGCGGAACTATCCCACGGTGAGCCGGGTGTGCGGCCGCGACGACGTCCAGGGAGTGGTGGGCGCGGAGCATGCCAAGAGCCTCGGGGTGAAGTCGGTGTTCATCATCCACGACAAGACCACCTATGGGCAGGCGGTGGCGGAGTTCTTCCGCGACCACGCCAAGAAGGTCGGCATCGAGGTGGTCGGGTTCGAGGGCACCGAAGAGAAGTCGAACTTCGATCCGATCCTCACCGGGGTCAAGGCGCGTCGTCCCGCCATGCTCTACTTCGGCGGCATCTACGACCAGGGGGCGCCCCTCTTCAAGCAGGCGGCGGAGAAGGGCATCAAGGCCACGTTCATGGGGCCGGACGGCATGGACTCGTCCGACACCGCCAAGATCGGCGGCAAGGCGGTGGTCGGCATGTACTACACCTCGGCCTCCGCGCCGGCCAGCCTCTACCCGCGCGGCAAGGACTTCGTGAAGGACTACAAGGCCAAGTTCGGCAAGGCGCCCGAGCCCTACGCGGCGGAGAGCTACGACGCGACCGTGGTGGCGCTCAAGGCGATCGAGAGCGCGGCCAAGGCGGCGGGTGGCAAGGCGCCCAGCCGCGAGGCGGTGTCCGCCGCGGTGCGCGCGGTGAAGCTCGAGGGCATCACCGGCCACATCGAGCTCGACGGCAAGGGTGACCGGAAAAAGGCGAGCTACTTCGTCCTGCAGGTCGGCTCCGACGACCCCGCCAAGTGGGGCGAGAACAAGCTGATCAAGCGCCTGGGCATCGACCCCCCCAGCGGCAAGTAGAAAACCGGCACGTAACAACGAGTGGCGGGGGGCCCTCCGCCGTCCCATACTGGCCGGCAAGGAGGGCCCCCACCATGAAGACCGACGGCGTTCTCGTTCGGGCGAGCTACCGGGTGGGCCGGCGGCTGTTCGGCCAGGTTCCCACCCCCCAGAAGCTGATGGCCGATCGGCCCGCGATGATGCTCGGCCTCGGCGGGCTCTGGACCGCCATCGAGTACGGCGGCACGCTCGGGCGCGGGCTCCGCGCGCTGCTCCAGCTCCACGTGGCCACCGTCTACGGCGTGCCCTACTGAATGGACATCCGCCACGCCGTGGGCGTGAAGGCGGGAGTCCCCGAGGCCAAGCTGGACGCGCTCGCCGACTACGCGACGAGCCCGTGGTTCAGCGCGCGGGAGCGCGCGGCGCTGGCCTTCGCGGAGGACGTCGTGCGCGACGATCGCGAAGTCACCGAGGCCGGCGAGGCGCGTCTCGCCGAGCACTTCACGAAGCCGGAGCGCCTCGAGCTGACCTTCGTGGTCGGCTACCAGGTCTTCGCCAGCAAGTTCGCGAAGGCTTATCGCCTGCCGCCTCAGAACTTCTCGGCGGCCGGGCGACGATAAGGGCCCATCCGCTTCGTTGCCGCCCTCGACCAGGCGCTCAACGTACACCCACGTACGCCTCGCGCCGGTCTTCGGGCGGCGCCTGGCGGCTGGACCTTCTCGCCGCCCGGTCAGGTGTTTCGGCGCCAGCCGGCCCAGCGGCCGCCCTCGACCGCGGCCAGGAACTCGGCCACGTGGATGTTGAAAAGGCCGGGCTCCTCGATGTTCGGCGTGTGCCCGCACGCGGGGAACACCACGAGCCCCGCGTGCGGGATCAGCGCGCGCATCATGAGCGAAGGCTCCACGCAGGGCGCGTCCTGATCGCCCACCATGATGAGGGTGGGCACGCGGAGGGCGCGCAGCGGCGCCTCCAGCTCGCCCACCGTCTTGCGCTTGGACATGACCTCGCGGGCCAGGTGCGCGCAGGCCTGCGCGTCGTGCTCGGAAGCCTGGCGCGCGAACTCGGCGAAGCCGCGCGGATCCTTCGCCTTGAAGCTGGCGCGCGTGGCAAGGGTCTCGAAGCCGCGGACGCGATGGGTCTGGCCCTCCCGCTCGAGCCCCGCCGCCGTCTCCGCCTGGCCCTTCAAGAACTGCTCTCGGTTCACCGAGCCCGCGCCGGCGCCCACCATGATGAGGCTCCGCAGCATCTCGGGATGCGCGAGCGCGTAGTCGCGCGCCACGTTGGCGCCCATGGAGCAGCCGCCGAGGTGCACCGGCCCCCCGCCCAGATGCGTGAGCAAGCGGTGGAGATCACCGACGAGCAGGTCCTGCGAGTAGGACGCCGCGCCCGTGGGCACCGTGGAGGGCGGATATCCGCGATGGTTGTAGGTGATCACGCGATGCCGCCGGGAGAAGTAGCGCACCTGCGGCTCCCACGAACGGTGATCGCCCCCGAACTCGTGGCTCCAGACGAGCGGCGTGCCGGTGCCCGTCTCCTCGTAGTAGAGCTCGACGTCGCCCAGCTTCGCGGTGGGCATCACCAGGTCTCCCAGTGCACGAGCTCGGTGAGAGGCTTGCGGCGGCGGGCGACCGACGGCGGCGCGGCGGCACGCGCCGGGTCCACGTAGCCGAAGGCGACCACCCGGTTCACTCGCATCGCGGCGGGAATGTGAAGGAGGCGCGCCACCGCCGCCTCGGGCAGCTGCGCGGGGCAGGAGCCGATGCCTTCCCCCCACGCCGCGACCATCATGTTCTGCGCACAGCGCCCGGCGTCGAACTCATGCTCCTCCGTCTGCACGATGACGATGGTCGCTGCGGAGCGCGCGATGAACTTGGCGTAGGGGCTGAGTGCGGCGAGGGCCTCGAGCCCGGCGCGCTCGCGCACCACCACGAGGCGATTGGGCTCGCTGTTCTTGCTGCTGCCCGTCATGCGCGCGGCCTGCAGGATGCGGCGCAGCGCCTCCTCGGGAACGGGGCGGGGCAGGAAAAAGCGCTGATCCCGCTTGTCCACGACGGCGCGGTAGGAGTCCATGGCCGGATGCGTCCTCGAGGTCAGGCCGCCGGCGAGCGCCGGCGCACGAGATACTTCTGCTCCCCCTCCATGCAGAGCTCGCGGCGCTGATTGTGCAGGGTCGAGCGCACGGTGATGACGCCGCTGGTGCGGCCGGGGGTCAGCGCGGTGATCGTCAACATCGGATAGACGGTGTCTCCGGAGTATACGGGCTTGAGGAAGCGCGACGACTGCTCGATGAAGCCGATGAGAGACTCGCCGATCACGTGGGGGAATATGCCCGCGCCCGCCGCCGTCTGGGCGAGCACCTGGAAGCCATGGGCAAGCAGCCCCGGATGCCCCTGGCGGCGGCAGTACTCCAGATCGTAGTGGATCGGGTGATTGTCGCCGGACACCGTCTGGAACGCGGCGAAGTTGGCGTCGGTGAGGGTGCGAGAGGGGAGGTAGAACTGCTCGCCGATCTTCATGTCCTCGAAGTAGCGCGGCTCGCCGAAGCGATGCGCGGCGGGATCGAAGGGAGCGTCGGTCGCCATGACGCCCGCGGGCTACCGCTGCGCGATCTTGGTTCCCTCGCGCCCGGTCTCCATCGGCATCGCGGGATCCGCGGTCCATTCACCCAGCGAGCCGTCGTACACCGCCACCCGCGGGTAGCCCAGCATGGTGAGCACGAAGGCATCCGTGGTGGCGGCGATGCCGCCGCCGCAATACGTGATGATCTTCTTCTTCGGATCCGCGCCCACGTCGGCGAACAGTTCGTGGAGCTCCGCGGGCGGGCGGAAGGTGGTGGGCTTGCCGGACTGGAGCCGGGCGAAGGCGACGTTCACGCTGCCCTTGATGCGGCCCGCGCGGCCGTAGCTCACGCCGCCCTCGCCGGTGTGCTGCTCGGCGGAGAGCGCGTTGATGGTGCAGGCGCCGTGATCCGCGATTTTGGCGAGCACCTCGTCGCGGGTGGCGATCAGCTCGGGTCGCGGGTGGGGCACGAAGCGAGCGGCCGGGTACTTCGCCGGCTCGTTCGAGATCGGCCGCCCTTCCGCCGCCCACTTCTCCCAGCCGCCGTCCAGCACCGCGGCCCGGTCGAAGCCAAACGCGCGGAGCATCCACCAGATACGGGTGGCCCACATGATGTTGCCCGCGCTGTAGAGCACGGCCCGAGTGCCCTCGCCGAGACCGTGACGCGACATGGCCGCCCCGAACTGATCGGCTGAAGGCATGGTGAAGCGAAGCTTGCTTGAGAGGTCCGACAGCTCGCCCTGGAGATCGAGGTAGTCCGCGCCGGGGATGTGCCCCTCGGCCCACTGAGGCCGCCCGCTCTCCGCCCGGAAGGTGGTGACCGGGTCGGGCTTGAGATACGTGGTGCAGTCGTAGACGCGAAGGTCGCGGTCGCCGAGGTGGGCGGCCAGCCACTCCGTCGTCACCAGGTACTCGGGGTGGACGAAGGCGTCGCCGGCCGCCTCCACCGCGCTAGCTCCGCTCGGAGCCGACGACCGACACGAACGAGACGCACTCGCCCGGCGCGCCGCCGAGATTGTGCGTGAGCGCGAGCTTGCGGCCGCGGGCCACGCTGGCGATCTGCCGCTTTCCCGCCTCGCCCCGGAGCTGCAGCCACGCCTCGAACAGCATGCGGAGGCCGGAAGCGCCGATGGGGTGCCCGAACGACTTGAGGCCGCCGTCCGGATTCACTGCCAGCTCGCCCTCGAGATCGAACGTGCCGTTCAGCACTTCCTTCCAGCCGGTGCCGCGCTGGGCGAAGCCGAGATCTTCCATGAGGACCAGCTCGGTCGGGGTGAAGCAGTCGTGCACTTCCGCCATGGCCAGCTCGGCGCGCGGATCCTTCACGCCGGCCTGGGCATAGGCGTCGCTGGCGGAGGCGACCACCTCGGGGAAGGTGGTGTAGTCGTAGTCGGGGTCGATGGGGCCGGTGGCGGGACCGGCGATGAAGGACAGCGCCTTTACGAACAGCGGCTTGTCCGTGTACTTGTAGGCGTCC
>Ga0207428_10000172_pt1 | contig 90200 bp, 81 predicted proteins | sample RhiMethybrSRZTD1_FD_187600 | JGI IMG/M metagenome (GOLD analysis project Ga0207428, IMG submission 187600) | Populus rhizosphere microbial communities from Tennessee, USA - Rhizosphere MetaG P. TD hybrid SRZTD1 (SPAdes) (version 3) | ecosystem: Host-associated > Plants > Roots > Rhizosphere >... | reverse complement strand
ACTTTCCCCCATGCATTGTCGAATGCGGGCTATTGATCGGGACCTGATCCGCGAAGGGCATTATGGCCAGCGGTCATGTGAACCGCGTAAACAGGCCGAACACATGGCTGCACCGACCAATGCTGCACACGTTCAAGAAAGTCCTTGCCAACTCGGAGCCGTCCCACACATGGGGGTAAAGCAGACATTTTCGGGAGCAAAGGACATCACGCAGACATGCTCGACTCCTGTTTATGATCTTGAGCTATTCCAGTGGGACAGTCGCGGCAAAAAGCCTAATGATCCTTTGGAATGATTCAGTGTCCCACTTTATCGTAAGCCTTTGATTAGACCGAATAGGCGCAGTCCTCTCGGGACCGCCATCCAATCGCGTCCGCAAAAGGCGAACAGGAGGACGTCCAGTTCGCGCTCAATAGCGGGCGTTTGCCGAACGCCGCATGATGTCCGCTATGGGCCAATAGCGGATATTATGGTCGCGCAGGAACTTTAAGATCCGGCGGCACTTAACTTTCCGGCCCTCTTGTGTCCACACTATGTGGCGTGCGTTGTGCCCGGGCTTTAATGGACCGATCCGACCGACAGCTAGCGTCATTGACGGAAGAAGGACGTTACCGCCTCCTCATCGAGGCCGTGACGGACTACGCCATCTATATGTTGGATGCTTCTGGGGTCGTGACGACATGGAACCCCGGCGCGCATCGGATCAAGGGCTACGCAGCGAATGAGATTATCGGCCAGCACTTCTCACGCTTTTATACCGAGGACGACAAGAAGACAGGGCTGCCAGCGCGAGCTCTGGAGACTGCGAAGCGTGAAGGAAAATTTGAGGCTGAAGGTTGGCGCGTTCGCAAGGATGGGTCACGCTTCTGGGCCTACGTCGTCATCGATCCTATCCGCGATCACTCCGGGCAGGTCATCGGCTTTGCGAAAATCACCCGCGACCTGACCGAACGGAAAGCCGCAGAACAGGTGCTGCACAGAAGCGAGGAGCAGTTTCGCCTGCTCGTGCAGGGCGTCAGCGACTACGCCATTTACCTGCTGGACTTGGAAGGCAAGGTGACCAACTGGAATCTTGGTGCACAACGGATCAAAGGATACTTCGCAAATGAAATCGTTGGGCAGCACTTTTCGCGTTTCTACACAGACGAGGACCGCGCAGCCGGTATTCCACAAACGGCACTAGAGACTGCCAGGCGAGACGGACGGTTCGAGAAAGAAGGCTGGCGCATACGCAAAGACGGATCGCGGTTTTGGGCTCATGTCGTCATCGATGCCATTCGCGATGACGATGGGAACACTATCGGCTATGCCAAAATCACCCGCGACATCACCGAGCGCAAGAAAGCCGAGGAAGAACTCGAAAGGGCGCGAGAGTTCTCTCTCCAGGCACAAAAGCTCGAAGCGATTGGTCAACTTACCGGCGGCATCGCCCACGACTTCAACAACCTACTGATGGCGATACTTGGCAGCCTCGAACTGCTGCGCAAACGCTTTCCAGATGACTCCAAAGGCATCGCGCTGCTCGAAAATGCCGCTCAGGGTGCGCACCGCGGCACAGCCTTGACAAAGCGTATGCTTGCCTTCGCGCGAAACTATGAACTGAACAAGGAAGTCATCGATATTTCCACTCTCGTGCACGGCATGAAAGATCTCGTGGAGCGATCTATCGGGCCGTCGTTCAACATAGAGACCCGCTTCCCGCTCTCGCTCAACCCAGTGGAGGCGGACGCCAACCAGCTGGAATTGGCACTCCTCAATCTCAGCCTGAACGCCCGCGATGCCATGGCCGATGGTGGCGAGATCGTATTGGCGGCGCGGGAAGAAAACATAACCGCTGGTCACCGCAGTGGACTGGAAGCTGGTCGCTATATTCGTCTCAGCGTGACCGACACGGGCGAAGGGATGGATCAGGAGACGCTGCTCAGAGCGACCGAGCCGTTCTTCACGACCAAGGGGGTCGGCAAGGGCACCGGCCTCGGCCTCTCAATGGTCCATGGATTCGCCGAGCAATCCGGCGGCCGTTTCATCCTGCACAGTCAGAAAGGCGCAGGTACAACCGCCGAGCTTTTGCTTCCGGTTGCCAAAACTTCGACGACACCGATTGCTGGCACACCAGCGCCACCAGCGAAGGCACTTCGTCCACTCACAATTTTGGCCGTAGATGACGATGCCCTCGTTCTCATGAACACCGTCCACATGCTGGAAGACCTCGGTCACACGGTTTTTGAGGCCTATTCTGGTAACGAAGCGCTGGAAATTCTAAGGCGCGAGGACTCCATTGATCTTGTCGTTACCGACCAGGCCATGCCGAAAATGACCGGGACCGAACTCGCGAAAATTATTAAACGCCAATGGCCGGACATCCCCGTTCTCCTCGCAACCGGCTATGCCGACCGGGTACGAGGAGACGATATCGGGTTGCCGAAGCTTACGAAGCCTTACATGCAGCGCGAGCTCGCGGACGCAATAGTGCGGATGAACCCGCCGCGCCGGAAAGGCGACCGGGTCGTCCGACTCCGAAACAGGCCCGGACCCGCGGTGTAAATCTCAGTTCCAGTGTCGCGGCCCAACAGCTTCATAACATGGTAATGTTTGCTTTGGGTCATTGGCCAAACTCGCGCCAGCAAAAAGACATGTCCGCTTTACTCCCAAAAGCGGACCTTCCGAGGCGCGAGAAGCAGACATCAGGCCGTAGCGGGAATTGCGTTGAGTGAGCGTCGCACTGTGTTGAACATCAGCGCCGCGCCGACGAAATAAACGCCAATGAAAAATGCTTGCCACAGCAACCATGCATTCTTCCCGGCAGCGATTGGCGAGTAGTAGAAGCTCGGCCAGATTGCGTGGACGTCAGAGAGTTCCTCGCTCGTCGTAAGGTCTACGCCTGCAACGAAGCTGTGGGACGGCAATCGTCGCGAAATTCCGACGAGTACCTTCTGTACTGCACCCGAGATGAAAAATACTGGACAAGCTGGCACGTGCAGCCTGCCGCACGCAAATTGTGGGGTCCCGATAAACTCATTGAAGGAATCCCACTACCCGGTGCCTATGATCGCTAGGCAGATGCGGGCATTTGCGCCGCAAAAGTCATGTCTGCTTCGCCCAAAAGCAGAAGATATGAGGGATATGTCCACGGCGGGCCGTGAGCGAACAAAACATATCAGCTAAAGTTGCGACAAATCTATTTGCCAGTTTTTGTTCGACTAGATCTGGGCGGCCATTCCATATCCACTTCGTCGTGGAATTCGCTCAGGAAAAAGCTGAGCGCTTTCCTCCCGGCGCGAGTGGCCTCAGTTACAGTGCTGAAATAGACCTCTGACTGTTTGACCGGGCTTTTTCTTCCGGCGCGATAAATTTCCCATTTCCAAGGGCTTGGAGAGCGGCCCCTGTTTTTCACGACAACGGAAAAATCGGGATGTTCTGTCATTGGTCTCGCGGGAGAAACGCCCATTAAATTGACGGCAGCCGCCGTAACTCGGGACGCTGCCCGTCCTTCCTTCCGTCCAGTTGCTTCTTCTTGCGCGTGTCTGGAATAAGCCCGTCACGTTGAGCCTTCTTCCGCGCGGCCTTGCGCGCGCGGCGGATCGCCTCAGATTTTTCTCGGTTTTTACGCTCCGAAGGCTTTTCGTACGAACGCCGTTGCTTCATCTCACGAAACACCCCTTCACGCTGCATTTTCTTTTTCAAAACGCGAAGAGCCTGTTCGACATTGTTGTCCCGCACAAAAACCTGCAATTGATGTTCCTTTATCTAGAGGAGCAGCGTACTCACATCCGATTTGAACCGTGCGCGCCGCACGTCAGAAGACAGCGAAAAGATTACTCGGGCGCAGTCTCGACAATGTGCTCTAACACGATACTCTTCGAACGCGACACTCCTTGCTCGGCCAGATAAAGACACGCTTTCGCCTTGGCTCGGCAAAGATCGGCAGTCAAATGGCCGGACTTGGTAGGGGACATAAAGCCATTCCGCCTTGTCCGTTGTCTCAGTAAAAAGAAACGCCAGCGTTTGAGTGCTGGCGCCATTTTCAGGACGGAAGTTAGACCGCCTGTAGGTTTGCGGCAGCGGACTTGCCACTGCGCGGATCGGCCTGCACATCATACGAAATCTTCTGGCCCTCGTTGAGACCATGCATACCAGCACGCTCGACCGCCGAAATGTGAACGAACACGTCGGGGCCGCCGTTGTCTTGAACGATAAAGCCGAAGCCCTTTTGGGCATTGAAGAATTTAACGGTACCTGTGGCCATTAATGGCCTCCTCAAAAAACGCGCAAATGCGCGGGTTCCCCATGCAAACCATTCGCATGAGTTATCATATCCGGGATTTTGCGTGTCTTGGGGAGGGCCGCTAAGGCCGAAATTGCAAGGTCAGGCGCAATCGCGAACATCGCCTATATAACGACATCGTCCGCGCATTGCAATGATCGGTCGAAAGCAGTCATTTGGCATTGCAAATGCCATGTCCACCACTCCCAAGGTTCTGCCTTCTGCTTCGGCGTGAACAAGAGCGGCGCAACGCAATGAATTCAGACTTGGGGCGGTGCAAACGGCCCGCCCGGTTTTCATGCAACTCAATTGATCGCCCGATATAGCCGCTGGTCGTACAAGCTGCCGCTCATCGGAAGAAGCAACTCGCGGAACTTGCGGGTATGTGCGGCTACTTCGTGCTTTTCGAGGGCGGTCTTTCCGCGCCACATCTCGACCAGCGTCAGATGATTGGGCCGGCTACCCTGCTGCAACACGTCGTAGCGCAGGATGCCGGCATCTTGCGCGCTGTCGATGCTCAATTGCTTGATAGCGGCAAGACCCTCATCCTTTTTCGCGCCAATGAGATCGACATGCGTCAGGACGTAGACGGAACCTGCGCCGGATACCTTGGACCGGCCGACCACGAAGCCGGTATGAAGACGCTCATCAATTGGCGCTGCGAGATAGGGCTTGAGCTTGTCTCGCGACTGCGCCGTGCCCGCCGCAGCGGCGTGACCCGCCTGCGCCTTGGTATCGCGCCAGACTTCCAAAATAGCGAATTGCTGCGACTGTCCGATGCGTTGAAGAATTTCAAAGTCGGTGTTTCCCGCTTCCTTGCGGCTCGCGTCGCGTAGCGCGCGCAGCACGGACGCCGCGTTGCGCGCGGAGGATGGAGCAACTTCGATATAGCTGACGACGTAAGTCGCACTCGTGTCTTGCGCGTTGGCCGATGCGATGCCGGCCATCAGACCTCCAGCAACGGTCATTCCAAATAGACGTAACATCGTCATTGGCTTTCTCCCGAATTCACGGCCCCGGTGCGCGCGATCTGTTGTGTCTTGAAAAATGGCGGCAGTCCCTTGAAGTGAACAGCCGTCCATAGTCGAATTCAAGACCATCGGCAATTTGGCGTTGCGGCGAGGAAAACATGGGTGATGGCGGCCAGTTCGCTCGGTTGTTCAGTCCGCTGCAGGTCGGTGGCCGCACCCTGAAAAATCGGATTGCACTTGCGGCCACTCTGACCAATTACGGCGCGGGCAATCGCATTACCCCGCGCTGGATCAATTTCTTGGCTGAGCGCGCCAAGGGCGGCGCGGGCATGGTCATCACCGAAATCCTGGCGGTAGACCCGGCGGCGCTGGCGCAAGGTGCGATCATCACTGCTTTCGACCGCGGGAACGAGGACGCCTTCAAGGCAGCTGCCGCAGAAGTCGAAAGCCAGGGCTCCTGCCTTGTTGGTCAGCTGTGGCATCCCGGGCGGCAACAGCTTTGGAGTCCGATCTCGTCCCCCAAGGGAATCTCCGATCAGCCCGACGCGTACAGCTGGACGGTCCCGCATGTAATGAGCACCGATGAATTGCAGCAGGTCGCTGACCGGTATGTTGAAGTTGCCGAACGTCTCAAACGCTGCGGATTTGGCGGCGTCGAGCTGCATGGCGCCCACGGTTATCTCATCACGCAAATCCTTTCGCCATGGTCAAATCGACGAAACGATCAATATGGCGGCTCGCTCGACAACCGTGTCCGCTTTGTAAGGGAAGTTGCACAGGTCATCCGGCAAACTTGCGGCAAGAACTTCGTCATTGGACTCAAGATGCCCGGTGATGAAGGCGTGGAGGGCGGCATCGACGCGGAAGAGGCGGCGCGAATTACGGCCGTCCTCGCGCGCGATCGGGTGCTCGACTATTTCGCCTTTAGTCAGGGCAACTTCACCTTGAGCCTGGAAACCCATGTGCCCGACATGTATTTTCGGCACGGACATTTTCTGAACATCCACAAAAAGCTGCGGCCAGCGGCGTCCGGCACGCCGGTGATGGCAATCGGCCGTATTGCGACGCCGGTCGAGGCTGAGGCGGCAATTGCCGGCGGCGCCGGTGATCTCATTGGCCTGACACGCGCATTGATTGCCGACGCAGATTGGCCAGAGAAAGCACGTGCTGGCCGGCACAACGAGATTCGCCCCTCAGCCTACGATAATTTTTGTTGGGGCGAGATACACGCCGGCAAACCGCTTGCTGAAGTGAACAATCCGCAACTCGGGCAAAAGGGCGAGTCGGGCTGGCGTACGGCGATGGCGCCAAAAAGACGGCGCGTCGCCGTCGTCGGTGCCGGCCCTGCAGGACTGCAAGCGGCCGTAGTGGCGGCTCAGGCTGGCCACGATGTGACCCTGTTCAGCCGTTCTGCCAAGCTTGGGGGGAAGCTTAATTGGGAGATCAGTCTTCCCGGCCGCAACGAATACTACGGTTTGATCGCATGGCTGGAAAAGCAGGCCCGCAAATCCGGCGTCAGGATCGAGGCCGGTCAGATGGCAGACGTGAACGCCATACTCGCGATCAAACCCGAGAGAGTTATTGTCGCAACCGGCTCGCACCAGCGGCGGCCGGAAAATTTCACTGGCGAGGGTCTCTCCGCGCGCGATTGGAATGCGCAATCCACCACGGAACGTCTGAAGGGAACTGCTGTTCTGTTCGACATGGATCACAGCGCCGCAACCTACGGCGTTGCGGATGCACTGGCACAGCGATACCCCCGGCTATTTCTGTTGACGCCGCGCACACAGATCGCAAGGAACGTCAATTATTGCAGCGCGATTGGCGTCCACCGACGGCTCCATGAAGCGAACGTTGAGATCGTTCTGGGCGCCGAACCCGTCAAGCTCAGCAGCAGCGTCCTGACCTGGCGCAATGTCTTTACCGGCCGACTGCGAGAGATTGATGATGTCGTGCTGTTCGTCTGGTCCACACCGCGAGTGGCCGATGATGCCTTGGCTGTGGTGCTCGAGCAGACAGGAATTGAGACGCGCCGGATTGGAGACTGCATGGCACCGCGCAATCTGTTTTGCGCAATCCATGAAGGCGAGGCTGCGGCAATTGCCCTATGAACGGCATACCATTCGCGACAACAGTAGACGCGAGCAATGAATGTTTGAGCGAGCCCTGAATGTCTTCTGGATTGTGTTGGGCGCGGCTTCTGCCGCCTATGCATGGTCGCTTGGCGTGGTTGGTCCGGCCGGCCCCGAAAGCGGACTCTTTCCGTTCATCGCGAGTACTATTGTGTCGGGCGCCGGCATCATTCTCTTGCTCCGGCCATCCACGCAGGTTCGCGCTCCGAATTTTCCACGGAGTAGCGGTCTGTGGCGCGTTCTTGGCGTGATCCTCGGATTGATCGTGATGGCGGCTGGCATGCCGTATCTCGGCTTTTCCGTAGCCAGCTTCATCACCATGATCATTCTGCTCCGTACCGTGGACCGGAGCAGCTGGCTGAGCGCTGTCACACTCGCTTTCTTGTCCACCGCGTCAGTGTTTTGGCTGTTCGGCCACTTGCTCGGCATGGCGCTGCCGCGCGGACCATGGGGCTGGTAGATCATGGAGGCGCTCAATGGCTTACTCACCGGTTTTGGCGTCATTCTGACGCCCGCCAACCTCTATCTTTGCTTTCTTGGCAGCTTGATCGGCACGCTCGTCGGCGTACTGCCGGGAGTCGGCCCCCTTGCAGCACTTGCGCTGCTGCTTCCAGTGACGTTCACGCTGTCGCCCATCGGCGGCATGGTCATGCTGGCCTCGATCTTCTACGGAGCGATGTACGGCGGCTCGACGACATCCATTCTGTTGAATATTCCGGGAGAAGCCGCGTCCGTGGTCACCTGCATCGATGGGCACCAGATGGCGCGGCAGGGCAGGGCCGGTCCGGCGCTCGGCATCGCGGCGATTGGTTCGTTTATCGCCGGCACGCTTGGCGTCGTCATCATGACGTTCTTTGCGCCGGCCATCGCCGCAGCCGCGATCCGATTTGGCCCCCCTGAGAATTTCGCGCTGATGGTGCTTGGGTTGGTCTGTACGTTATTCATGATCTCCGGCTCGACCATCAAAGGCGTGCTGATGATGGCGCTCGGATTTCTAACCGCGGCGGTAGGGCTGGACGTCGTCAATGGCCGCGAGCGTTATACATTCGGCTCAGTGGACCTCAGTGGCGGGATCGAGCTTTTGGCTGTTGTCATTGGATTGTTTGGCGTCGCTGAGATTCTCAGCAATGTGGAGACAATGGCGAAGACGACGTTGCTGGCCGACCGCATTCGCGGCCTATGGCCGTCTCTTGCCGATTGGCGCGCCTCCTGGCGGGCGATACTGCGAGGCAGCGGGCTCGGGTTCATGCTTGGAATGGTGCCCGGTGGCGGTCCGGTGACTGCGGCCTTCATGTCTTACGCGCTCGAGAAGCGCATCGCCACGCAGCCCGACCGTTTTGGAAAGGGCGCGATTGAAGGCGTGGCGGGTCCCGAGTCCGCGAATAATTCCGCGGTGGCCGGGAGCCTCATTCCGGTCCTGTCATTGGGCATTCCAAGCAATCCGGTGACGGCACTGTTGCTCGGCGCACTGATCATTCAGGGCATACAGCCGGGCCCGCTCTTCATTGCACAGCGACCCGATCTATTCTGGGGAATCGTCGCCAGTATGTATGTTGGAAACGTGTTTCTCCTGCTCCTCAATCTGCCGCTGGTGGGTCTCTGGGTGCAGTTTCTGCGTATTCCATATCGTGTGATGTTTCCGGTCGTTCTGCTGTTGTGCGTGGTCGGTACCTATTCAGCGAACAAGAACGTTTTCGATCTTTGGGTCATGCTTGGATTTGGGGTGGCCGGCTATGTGCTGCGCAAGCTCGAATACGACCTTGCACCTTTTGTCATAGCATTTGTGCTCGCGCCCCTTCTCGAACAGTCGCTTCGGCAGTCACTGGTCATGTCGCCCGACGGCGCTATGATCCTCATCAAGCGCCCGGTGACAGCACTGTTGCTCGCTGCCAGCGTTGCGCTGACGTTTCTGATGTTTCGTCGTCGAACAAAAACCGAGGGAGGGCTACCATGAAATGGGCCGGGATTGCTTGCGCCTTGGTCGTTGCTTTGCTTTCCGCGCCTGCCGGGGCGCAAAGCGATCCGAAGGCAGACCTTGCAAAACTGAAGCCGAAGGATTTCCCCACTCAACCGATCGAGTTCACCGTCGTGTATCCGGCCGGCGGCGGCATGGATGTCAGTGCGCGCTTGCTCGCGAAATACGTCGAGAATTTGAGCGGCGATCGAATCATCGTCAACAATCGCACCGGCGGTGCGGGCATGGTGGGCCATTCATATCTGGCGACCCAGGCAAAACCGGACGGCTACACCGTGGGTGTCATCGCGAGCCTTCTGTGGGGCGACGCCATGTTGCGCGCGCAAGGTCGGTGGTCGTTCACTGATCTGGAGCCGATCGCGTACGTAAACAGCGATGCACTCATCTGGGTCGGTTCTACCGAAGGACCATACAAGGGCATGTCGATCAAAGATGTTGTAAACGCGGCCAAGGACAAGCCCAACACGATCCGTGTCGCAACCGTGCCAGGCAGCATGTGGGACTACATCCTCGATCAGATCGAGGCGAATTCCGGCGCGAAATTCCTGCGTGTTCCCTTTCAGGGCGGGGGCGCCGGCATTACGGCCTTGATCGGCGGCAATGTCGATATCGCACAGGGGTTTTACTCCGAATTCCGTGGCCATCTCGAAGGCGGCAAAGTAGCTCCGCTTGCGGTCGCGGCGGCGGGACGCTTGGACTTCCTCAAGGACATGCCGACTTTCAACGAGGCGTTCGGTAGCAACGAATATCTCTGGCAACTCGTTCGTTATGCGGTGGTGCCGAAGGGCACGCCGGCCGATCGCAAGGTCTATCTCGCGGCGACGGTGCAAACCGCGATGAAGGATCCCGAATTGATTGCCGAGTATCGCAAGCAGGGAGTCTTCTTCGATCCCAAGCTCCAAAATTCTAAAGATCTGACCGCGGACCTTAACGCTTACGCCGAAGTCGAGCGTCAGTTTTACGTCAAGACCGGCCGGCTCAAGTAGACCGATCTCCCTGTTGGCTGACGACGGCGGCGCACTTGGCGCGCCACCGTCGACAGATTTAACTGAAAGAGCCGCGATGCGTCGCAGTATCGACCGAATTCTGACCACACATACCGGAAGTCTCCCGCGACCTGAAAATTTGACTCGCCTGTTCGTTCGGCGCGCACTCGGCGAAATCGTTGATCCTGATGAAATCGCAGCTGCTGGCCGCGATGCGATTCGCGCCATCGTACCCAAGCAAGCGGAGGCGGGCATCGACGTAGGCAATAACGGCGAGCAACAGCGGGAATCATTCTTTCTTTATCTGAGAGAACGCTTAACCGGCCTTGGCGGGACCTGGCAGCGGCCATCGCGGGCCGATGTCGAGCGCTATCCGGTGTTCAAGAAACGTTGGCTGCAGCAAACCTCGAGCCAATCGCGCGTTTCGCCGAACGAGGGCTTGCCGATGGCAGTTGGCGATGTCCGCTATAAAGATCCCGCAGCAATCGAAGCGGAATGCCGCGACTTCAAAGAGGTGCTTGCTCTAACTCCGAATATCTTCGCCGAGTCGTTCATGAATGCTCCGTCGCCCGGCATTGTTGCAGCGGCGATCAAGAATCAACATTACCATACGCTGCGTGACTATCTGCAAGCGCTCGGCGAAGCACTTCGGGTCGAATACGAAACCATCGTGCGGATGGGATTCATGCTGCAGATCGATGCGCCGGACCTCGCGCTCGAACGCCACATGTCCTACAAGGATAAGCCCGTCGCCGAATTTCTCGGTTTTGTCGAAGCGGTTGTGACCGAAATCAATCGCGCTCTGCGAAACGTACGCCCTGATCGTGTTCGGCTCCACATCTGTTGGGGGAATTCAGAGTCGCCGCACGATTGTGACGTGCCTCTTGAAGAGATATTGCCGATCGTGCAGCAGGCGAAGGTCGGTGGATTGGTGCTGCCGTTCGCTGGACCTCGGCACGCGCACGAGTTTCGTTGCTTTGCAAAAATGCCGCTGAACGACGATCAGCTGCTCATCGCCGGCGTAATCGATCCACTTACCAATATCGTCGAACACCCGGAAGTCGTCGCCGACAGAATCGAACGCGTCGCAGCAGTGGTGGGTGATCCTGCCCGGGTTTTGGCAGGTACCGACTGCGGTTTCGATACATCAGCCGGCTGGGGCCGTGTCGCAGAAGATGTGGTCTGGGCAAAACTGCGGACGTTGCGCGAGGGGGCCTATCTGGCCTCGAGGCGACTATTTCAATCTTCGTAACCGAAGGGCGACCCGTGACAATCATCTCTGCACCCCCGATGTCAAACGTCAGCGAAGATGCCGAGCTGCTCGACACCATCGAACGTTGGACGATACGCGAGCTAAAGCCGATCGTCCGGGAGTACGATCATGAGGATCGTTACCCAACTGTTGTCGTGGAGCAGATGAAAGAGCTTGGACTCTTCGGCGCGACGATCAGTGAGGAATATGGTGGGCTCGGCCTGTCGGCGGCGACCTATTCCAAGATGATCATGATCATCTCGTCGATATGGATGTCGGTCACCGGCATCATCAACTCGCATCTGATGCTGGCGCTCGCAATCGAGAAGTTCGGCACGCCGGACCAGAAAGCCAAGTGGCTGCCCAAGATCGCATCCGGGGAGGTGCGCGGGGGGCTTGCTCTGACTGAACCCGACGCGGGCACGGACCTCCAGGGCATGCGCATGACCGCGCGTCGCGAGGGTACCGACTACGTCATTAACGGCACGAAGACGTGGATAACGAACGGCGCGGAGGGCTCATGCTTTGCCCTGCTCGTCAAAGCCGATCCTGAGGCGCAGCCGCGCCACAAAGGCATGAGCCTGTTCATCGCGCCTAAGCAAAAGGGTTTCACGGTCGGTCGCAAGCTGGAGAAGCTCGGATACAAATCGATCGACACGGCCGAGCTTGTTTTCGATAACTATCGCATTCCCGCGGATAACCTGATCGGCGGCGTCGAAGGACAGGGATTCTATCAGGCTACGAGCGGCCTTGAGCTCGGTCGCATCAATGTCGCGGCGCGGGGAGTCGGCATTGCTGAAGGCGCTCTGAAGCTAGCCTCAGACTACGCGCAGACGCGCAAGACCTTCGGCAAGCCGATTTGCGAACATCAGGCGATCCAGCTCAAGCTTGGTGAAATGGCGACGAGAGCTCGCGCAGCCCGCCTTCTCGTGCCCGATGCGGCGATGGCGTTCGACCGGGGTGAGCGATGCGATATGGAAGCTGGGATGGCGAAGTACTTCGCCAGCGAAGCAGCCCTTGAAAATTCGATCGAGGGTATGCGCATTCACGGCGCTTACGGCTATTCGAAAGAATACGACATCGAACGTCTCTATCGCGATGCGCCCCTAACCTGCATCGGCGAGGGTACAAACGAAATGCAGCGGATCATTATCTCCAGGCAGTTCATCAAACGGAATCCAGTATGAAGCCCCTCAGCGGAGTGAGGATTGTCTCCGTCGAACAGTTCGGCGCGGGACCTTATGGAACGATGCTGCTGGCCGATCTCGGCGCAGAAGTCATCAAAGTCGAGAACGCAGCGATCGGCGGCGATCCTGCCCGCAAGACCGGCCCGTATTTTCTTGGTGACAATGACAGCGAGTATTTTCAAGTCTTCAATCTGAACAAGAAGAGTGTCGCTCTCGACCTAAGGACGAAGGACGGCAGAGCGGCGCTTTTGGAATTGGCAATGACTGCCGACGCCCTCATGAACAACCTTCGTGGCGACCTGCCAGCGAAAATGGGCCTCGACTACGCAAGCCTCGAAAAGCACAAGCCCTCTATCGTCTGCGTCCACCTCTCTGCTTATGGACGCGACAACTCTCGCGCCTCTTGGCCAGGCTACGACCATTTGATGCAGGCGGAGTCGGGCCTGATGCATCTCACGGGCGAGCCCGAGGGGCCGCCGGCGCGGATCGGCGCGCCTTCCATGGTCGATCAGACGACCGGACTTACCGCAGCGCTTGGTCTTCTGGCGGCAATCATCCAGGCCCGGTCGACAGGAAAAGGGTGCGACGTGGACACGTGCCTGCTCGACGTTGCGCTTCATCAGCTGGGATATGCAGCAACCTGGTATCTCAATGACGGGCTGCATCTGAGCCGGCAGCATCGCAGCGCGCATTATGCCCTCGCGCCGGTGCAGACATTTCCGACGGCGGACGGGTGGGTCTTCATAATGTGCATGACGGACAAATTCTGGCTCGAGCTTACAGATGCCGTTGGCCGGCCGGACCTGAAGTCGGATAAGCGGTTCAACACGCTGTCCTTGCGCCACATCAATCGTGACGAGCTGACGGAGATTTTGGATCGCGAATTTCGAAAGCAGCCGACCCGCTACTGGCTCGATCAGCTCAACGGCGTATTGCCGGTCGCGCCTGTTCTGGATGTCGCGCAGGCTCTCGACAATCCATTCCTTGCGGATACGCAAATGATCAGCAACGTGCCGCACCCGGCCAAACCCGGCCTGCGTGCACTCGCAAACCCGATCAAGATCAATGGAAAGCGTCTTGAACAGTCGGTATGTTCGCCGTTTGGAGCGGACAATGCTGCCTTCATTGGGCAACCCACTCGGCTTGGACGTAGCGCCGTGACGAAATCAACGTCAGCGCGAGAGCCGTAGCTGCCGCTCGTCTTTCAAACCGGCCTTGCGAGGTCCCAATCCGACATCTGGCCAGCAAAGTGGGCCCCTGAAGGGGCCTAACCATACTGAAGCATTCTCCAGATAATCGTTAGAGAAAATAAGCATCAAGCACAGCTTGGGGCCAAGCATCTAATCTCGTGTGCGGCTAGACGACTAACAGGACGCGCCTCGCCGGCGCTCGCCGCCTACGTGCAAAGGACTTCAAGCCCATGTTTGAGCAACTCAATCCGATCGAACGGCCGTCGTCCCATCAGCTCAAGCGCTGGGCCCGCCAAGAACGCTCCGCATTGATGGCTGTCTACCTGCGCCGTGCCGCAGTTTTTATTGCGGTTTCGCTCCGCCGTTCCATGCAAAACGTTGGAGAGTTCGCACGCCGTGCGGCTCTTGAGCAGTACGTGCGGAACGCCGTTCGAATCCTTCGGCAATTTGATGATCGCGCCTTGGCGGACATCGGCCTGCGCCGTGGCGACATCGAATCCGTCGTGCGCAATGGCCGACCAGCATCTGCGCCAAAGGCAGGAGTAGCACGCGCCCGGCGCAAGCCGCGTGTTGCTGCCTAACCACTGCTCGGAAGTGCGATCTCATCGCCTTTGTTTCGCGAAGGCGACATTCCAAAATTGCGCATCATGTCTGCTTTCGGCGATAGGAGCGGACGCCGGCGGCAAAAGATACAAGATAGTGATTGGACTGTTCGCGCCGACACGCTAAGTTCCCTATGGGTGATGGGGAGGGCAACAGAGTACCGCGTATGCCACGCGCACGTAGATTTGACCCGACGATACCACCGCCCGTCGGCCAGCGACGATGCCCAAAGTGCGGCGTACCCATGCTTCTCACACTAATTGAGCCGACCGAGCAGGCTGATGACGACCAGCGGACCTTCGAGTGCTGGAGCTGCACGTATTCCGAGACGGTAGTCGTCGCGTTTCGCTAGGCAGACCGCCGCAGGCCGTGCTCGACGCCGATGACCGCTTTGCGGTGCGGTGCGAAGAATATTGGTTGCGGCCCAATCACCAACGACGTTGCCATCATTCCTGCACCGCTTCGAATGACGTCGTTATCGGCGCCCTGTCTTTATTGATTCCCCAAGGTCCGATTGACCGGTTTCCTCGCGATGCAATGCGGCTCTTGACGCGGCTTTTCTGCGCTAGTGAAAAAAGAGAGTTGTGCGATAACCCAACGCCGACATTTCTCGCTGTGGCCAGTTTTCGTCAGCGGGCGTCAAGGACCGCAATCCGGATGCGCACGAACTTTGCGTGCCGACGAAAGATGCCGCCAACTTTGATTTTGTCTACGATCGCAACCAGCCGACGCCCGTCATCGATAGCGGGGGCCACCCAATCATGTCGCTTGGGCACATAGCCGAGGTGGACGCCGCGATGCCGAAATGCCACGGCGTGCTTGTGGCGCTGATCGGCAAGTTCGCGAACGAGTTCGATCGACTCGCCCGGTCCAATCTCCTTGTAAACATAGCGGCGGCGATCGACTCCCTCAGGCGATTTGCGCCTGAGCTCTGCGATCCAGGTTGGAAACGATCGCACGCTGCTTTCCGCGAGCAGGGCCAGCGCATCTGCCCGCCGCTGCTTTCGTCGGGCCTCGGGCGATAAGGTCCGCGGCCGCAGAAGGAACGCATGGATTGTCGGTAGGGTGATCAGGGGCCAAGCAACGAGAGTGCAGGCGAAGCCATAGAGGTACCAAGGCATCATTGAGCGCCGCTTGAAGTTGGCAACCACGGCGGGCGCCAACCCCGCCAGCAGCGCCGTCCATATTGTCGAGCGCTGCAGCAGCCACGGGATTATGACGTCTTCGTTCATGTGACAACCGCCGCCTGGCGGCGCGCCATCCATCCACAGAACAATCCAGCAAAACGATGGTTCCGTTAGCTTGACGATGGGCGCGGCGTTGGCTGGCAGTCATGTTGGCCCAAGTGGACAATTCGTTACGGCTGGACCCGGTATCCCACGATTTCGCCTAAAGTCTTTGGACGCCAAGCGCTTGGAGTCGTACGATTATTGAGGCCAACGCATACATTGAATGGCTATGAAGGCAAATTTCAAACTACCCTTGACGGGCCGCTGCCAGTGCAAAAGCGTGTCCTATAAGATTACGTCCGCGCCGCTTGCCGTCTACGCGTGCCATTGCACCGAATGCCAGCGGCAGTCTGGCAGCGCATTCAGCCTTTCTTTGCTCGCCGAAAGAGGCGCGATCGTCGTCGACGAGGGCAAGCCGGCCGTATGGGAACGGCACCACGAGAGCGGCCGGGTGATCGATTGCGTCATATGCGCGAATTGCGGCAGCCGGCTTTTCCACGAGCCGCGGGCCAACACCAAGGTCACCATCGTGAAGGCGGGTAGTCTCGACGACACGAGCTGGCTGTTTCCGGTTGGTCATATCTGGACGCGTAGCGCGCAGCCCTGGGTGGCTATTCCGCAGGATGCCGCGAATTGCGACGTGCAGCCTGCGAGCTTTGCCAGCATCATCGAAGCCTGGCGGCGTCACTGCTCGGCCTGTTGATCATGCCCGGCACAAAGCTTGTGCCGGGCCTGACGGTTCAGGACGCGAAACGCGTTCCGAGCCAAGCCTACTTTATCATGCGCTCGGCGACCGGCGGCAGGAACTTGTCGCTGTAGACGTCTTCCGGTTTCGGTGGGTTGGCGATGTCGTACGCGGCCGCCACTGAGTCAATCGTGAACTTGATCCGTTCCGGCTGGGCGACGCTCAATCCGTGCTCCTTCACCCACTTCGTGTCGGTAACGCTGAGTGCGAGGTCGAGGCGTACTTTCTCGATGTCTTCTTTCATCATCGCGTCGACGCCCTTCATGATTTTGAGCGCGGCCGCCGGATCCTTGATGGTGTCGATAGTGCCGCGGTTGAGCGCCTTCACCATCGCCCGGACCGTCTGCGGGTTCTTCTCGATGAAGGCCTTAGTCGTCGCGAGGGTGAGGCCATACATGTTGGCGCCGAAGTCTGCATATTTGACGGCGTAGATATCCTCAAACTTGATTCCGACATCCATCAGCGCCGGAATGTTCGAGTTGATGAAGCCGCCCGTCCCGTCCGCCTCGCCGCGCAGGACCATCGGGCCGAACAATTGCGGCTGAACAGGCAGCCAGTTGACCTTCACGTTTTCGGCTTTGGCCGCCTTGAACAGGATCGAGGCGGTGTCGTGCACCGCGGTGCCGGGACCGCCGGCGATACGCGCGCCATTCAGGTCGGCGGGCTTGCGTATGTTCTTCGATTTCAGCGTGATGAAGGCGAGGGGAGAGTCGTCGAAGCTGATGTAGACCGCGATGAGCGGCGAACTCGGGTTTTGCGCGTTGAACTTGATCATCGACGGCATGTCGACCCAGCCGAAGTCGTAGACACCGCCGGCGACGCTCACCGCGACGTTGGTCGCGCCTTTGCCGGCATCGATCTGCACGTTAAGCCCGGCGTCCTTGTAGTAGCCCTTCGACTGCGCAACGAAGAACGGAGCGTGCGTGCCCTGGATGATCCAGTCCATCATCACTTTGATGTCTTTTTTCTCGGGCGCTTGGGCACGCGCATGGGGCGCGACGAACGCTAGGATAATTACTGCGGCCAGAACGACGGCGCGTTGAACATGCAAGCAAACACGGGACATATCACGATCTCCTTGTTGCGACGGGCACGTTGCCGCGGCTCGCACCCGTTTCACGAACCGGGGAAAGGCAGAGGCGCGCATTCTGCTCGTGAACACGCCGCCGACCTTCTGAATTTCTCATTGATCAAGTGACTTGAACCAGTCTAGCGTGCCGTCCGCAAAAAAAATAGACGCGCGTCGGGGGAAGTAACGCATGCTCAAGCTGCCTCACCACAAGCGATACGATTTCCTGCCGATCACGAAGCGCAAGCACTATTCGTGGCCGGGTGACAAAAGGCTTGCATTCTACGTCGCGCTCAACATCGAGCACTTCGCGTTTCAAGCCGGCCAGGGAATCGATCCGCACAATCGCGCCGGCCCGCAGACCTCGCGCAACTACGCGTGGCGCGACTATGGCAATCGCGTCGGCAACTGGCGCTTTTTCGAGATCCTCGACGAGCTCAAGCTGCCCGCGTCGATCCTGCTGAATTCGGCAGTCTGCTACGAGTATCCGGACATCATCGATAAGATCAAACAGCGCGGCGACGACGTGCTCGGCCACGGCCGTACCAATGCCGAGACGCTGCGTGGCCTATGGGAGGACGACGAGCGCCGCGTCATCCAGGAATGCGTCGATGTCATCACGAAACATGTCGGCGTCCGACCGACCGGGTGGATGGGGGCGGGCGCCGCCGAGACGAGCGTCACGCCCGATCTTCTCAAGGAATGCGGCTTCACGCATCTGCTTGACTGGCCAGTGGACGACCAGCCAATCTGGATGCGCACGCGCTCGGGCCCCTTGCTCTCTGTGCCCTATCCGATGGAGCTCAACGACGCGGGCACGCTCGCCCTGCGAGACCATACCGGACGCCAATTCGCCGACATGATCGTCGATCAGTTCGAGGAGTTGCTCGAGGCGTCGGAAAAGCAGCCGCTCGTCTTCTCGCTGTCGCTGCACGGCTTCATTCTCGGGCAGCCGTTCCGGCTGCGGCCGCTGCGACAGGCTCTCAAGCATTGCGTCCAGCACAAGCAGGCGGATCAAATCTGGTTCACGCGTGCCGGCGACATTTCGAACTACTGCTACGGCATGAAGCCTGGGACCATTCCCGGCAGTTGAGGCTTGCCATGAACGTGAGCACCACAGCGAACGCGACCACCAAGCTCTTGCGAGCCACGCCTGAGACGGTGCATTGGGGCTATCTCGATGCCACGATCAAGCCGGCGCTCTCCATCGATTCAGGCGAGCGGGTGACGATCGAGTGCGCCACCTGCAATCCCGAGTGGATGCCGGCGAAGGATAGCGGCTTCGATATTCTTCCGGACATCGTCGAAATTCATCAGAAGGTGAAGAAGGGGTCCGGTAATCACATCTTCACCGGGCCGATCTATGTCCGCGGTGCTGCGATCGGCGACGTGCTCGAGGTCAAGATCCTGGACATCAAGCTCCGGCAGAACTGGGGCTGGAACGTCTTCCGCGGCTACATGGGGACCATTCCTGAAGATTTTCCGTACACAAAGCTGACCCATGTTCCGCTCGATCTGAAAGCGAACGTCGCCACCACGGCGTCGGGCTACAAAATCCCGATCGCCCCGTTCTTCGGCCAGCTTGCGGTTGCGCCGGCGGCGGTGTTCGGCCGGCAGAACAGCAAGGAGCCGCGCGAATTCGGCGGCAATCTCGACTGCAAGGAACTCACCGCGGGCAGCACAATCTATCTTCCGGTATGGAACGAGGGCGCCCTGTTCTCGACTGGCGACGGCCATGCGGCACAGGGCGACGGCGAGGTCGACGGAACCGCGATCGAGACCGCACTGACAGGCACGTTCGAATTCAACGTTCGAAAGAAACTCGGATGGAAGATGCCGCGTGCGGAAACACCGACCCACTTTATCTCGTTCGGGCTCGATGCCGACCTCGACGATGCAGCCCGCCAGGCGCTGAAGGAAATGATCGACTGGATCGTCAGCATGACCGGCATCCACAAGGATGAAGCCTATGCCATGTGCAGCTTCGCCGGCGATCTGCATGTGACGCAGACAGTGAACAACATCAAAGGCGTGCATGCGATGCTCCAGAAGAGCATACTGAAGAAGTAGAATGCACGGCGGCTGCGGCCCGCAACTTGCATGGCCCGGACCGGTTCCGGTCTTCTCTTTTGCGTAGTGGGAAAAGTTCGTGCCAGGGTTCGTTCAACTTCAGGACGTCTCGCTTCGTTACAACGACGAGGAGACGGCACTTGCTCTGCATCGAACAAGCTTCGAAGTCGAGCAGGGCGAATTCGTCGCCGTCGTAGGGCCGTCCGGCTGCGGCAAATCCACGCTGATGAAAGTTGTCACAGGACTGTGGCCGGCCACCGTCGGGCGCGTCAGCGTCGCCAGCAAGGCAGTCGCAGGCCCGCTGAACTGCGTGGGCATGGCCTTTCAGAATTCATCGCTGTTGCCGTGGCGCACGATCCTGCAGAACGTCATGCTGCCGCTCGAGATCGTGGAGCCGCATGCCAGCCGGCTGCGCAGGGAGCGGGCCGCTTACGAAGCAAAGGCGCGCGATCTGCTCGCGCTGGTCGGCCTGCAGGGCTACGAGGAGAAGAACCCCTGGCAGCTCTCGGGCGGAATGCAGCAGCGCACGCAGCTCTGCCGAGCCCTCATTCACGAGCCGTCGCTGCTGATGCTGGACGAGCCGTTCGGCGCGCTCGACATGTTCACGCGCGAGGAGCTGTGGCTGGCGGTGCAGGAATTGTGGATGTCCCGGCGGCCGACGGTGATCCTGGTCACCCACGACCTGCGCGAAGCGGCGTTCCTGGCCGACCGCGTGCTGGTGATGAGCGCACGGCCGGGTCGGATCATCCTCGATCGCAAGGTGAACGCGCCGCGGCCGCGGGATCTCAGCAGCACTTACGATCCGGAATCCGTCAAGCTGGTGCATGAATTGCGGGAGCACATCAGTGCAGCACGCGCAAACGCAGCCTGATATCGAAGGCGCCCGCGCGACCATCGTCGAGAGCACCGAACTCCCGGTCATCGTGCATCGGACAAGCTTCTTCGAGCGCAAACTGGTGCGGCAGGCGCTTCCCTGGGTGGTGATCGCGGGCATGTTCGTGTTCTGGGAGATCTTCGTCCGCCTCTTCCAGATCCAGCAGTTCGTCCTGCCGGCGCCATCGGCGATCTTCGAGGCGCTATGGCAATGGCGCGTACCCATTCTCGAGAACTCGTGGCAGACCTTGATGACCACGCTGATTGGGTTCGCCTTCGCCATCGTGATTGGCGGCCTCGGGGGCATCGCGCTCGGGTCGTCGCGCGTGATCTATGACGGATTTTATCCGGCGCTGATCGCGTTCAACTCCGTCCCGAAGGTCGCAGTCATCCCCGTGCTGGTGATCTGGTTCGGGATTGGCACAATCCCGGCCGTGATTACGGCCTTCCTGCTTTCCTTCTTTCCAATTCTGGTCAATGTCGCGACAGGCATCGCCACAGTCGAACCGGAACTGCGCGACGTGCTGCGCGCGCTCGGCGCGACAAAGCGCCAGGTGATCATGAAAGTCGGCCTGCCGAGAGCGATGCCCTACTTCTTCGCGTCGCTGAAGATCGCGATGACGGTCGCCTTCGTCGGCTCAATCGTCGCCGAGACGGTCGCCGCCAATGCAGGCATCGGCCACCTGATGCTGGTCGCGTCGTCGCGTTTCGAGGTTCCCTTGGCCTTCGCGGGACTGATTGTCACAGGCCTGATGGGCGTCGGAATGTACGTGATCTGCGTCGCCATCGAGCAGCGCATGACTGGATGGGCAACGCGCGGCTCGGAAGGGGTCACGTTCGGCAGCTAGCCGATGCGCAGAGGAGCTTTGAGACGTGCAACTACAGTTCGACCAATACAAGGACCTGAAGCTTCAGCTCGACGGTTTTCTCAGGCCCGGCGAGCAGCACAGGCGCAACGTTCTGCTCGATTCCGTCTACGCCTCGCTGCCGCGCGATCCGCAGGCCAAGGTACTGGTCTTCAGTGCGGAGATCGTGCCGGGCGGCTACACCAACTGGCGTTGCCATAACGGAGCGACGTTTTTCGTCTGCACCTAGGCCTGCAGCCTGCGACGACATTGTACTACCTCACGTCGCTTTACCCGGCCGCACGATCGTTGCTAGGCTTTCCGTTAGTGACGATCGTTCCCGGGAGGATAAGGAAATGACCGTGACATTTCGTGGTCTCATTGCACGCGTCGCCGCGGTGGGCTTTTTGGCGGCAAGCCAGGCGACCTACGCGCAAGAGAAAACCATCAAAATTGGTGCACTTTTTCCGATGTCGGGACCGGGCTCGTATTTCGGTGCCCAGGACAAACAAGGCGTCGAACTTGCGCTCGAGCAGCTCAACAAGACCGGCGTGAACGGATACAAGTTCGTCGTTCAGTACGAGGATTCAAGCTGCGCACCGTTGCCGGCGACGCAGGCCGCCAAGCGCCTGATCGAGCAATTCAAACCTGACGTCATCATTGGCGAAGAGTGTTCGGATGCCACGCTTGCCGTGATGCCGATCGTTGAACAGTCGAAGGTGCCTCTGCTTAATGCCGGCTCGTCATCCATCAAGGTCACCGAGCCGGGCAACCCCTGGACCTTCCGCATAATGCCGAACGAGGTCATGCAGGGCGTCAACCTCGCGGAAAATGCATATAAACGCATGAATGCGCGCAATGCTGTCCTGCTTTTCGAAAATACCAATGCCGGTATCGGCAACGCCCAGGTGTTCAAGGAGAACTTTACCAGGCTTGGTGGAAAGGTTTTGGCCGAGATCGGCTTCGGCCGCGACGTCAACGACTTCACGGCGATTGCGACGCGAATTGCCGGTCTGGGCAAAATCGACGTCATTCCCACCTACACGCTAGAAGGCCAGGGCCTGAAGATAACCCAGGCATTGGCGCAGGCCGGGATCACCAAAGGCGGCGGCGGCGATGCAATTCAGATCGGCACCATTTGGCTGCCATTCGGATTTGAGCAGAAGGCGGGTAAGGCTGCCTTGGGCTACATCCGCATCGTTCAGTTTGATCCGACCGATGCCCGCGATGTCGTGAAAGACTTCATCACGACATTCAAGACCAAGTACAACGCCGACCCGACGCACCTGAATGCTCACGCTTACGATCAGATCATGCTGATCGCAGATGTTGTCAAACGCGGCGGGAAGGATCCTCAGTCAATACGAGATGGACTTGCCGCGACGAAGAATTATTCGGGGGTGACGGGGAGCGTGGAGTTCGACAAGACCAATCAAAACACGAAGATGGATACCGTCCATTACATGGAGACGAAGCCCGACATGTCATGGACAAGCCTGAAGTGGAACTGACCTGAAGATGACAACCACGATCGTCCTACAACAGGCGATCAACGGCGTCGTTTTCGGAAGTCTCTACGTCCTGGTGGCGTTAGGCCTGACGCTGATCTACGGCGTGCTCGTACAGATCAACTTTGCGCACGCCGATTTTGTCACGCTCGGTGCCTTCGCCGCCTATTTTTTCATGCACTTACTTGGCGCCGGCTATTTCCTCAGTATCGGGGTTGCATTTCTCGTGGGCGCCGCGCTCGGCTGGCTGATCAACGCGTCGATTTTCACCCCGTTACGTCTCAAGGGAAACGAGCTGTTGCCGCTCATCGCCACGATCGGCGTTTCGGTCATGATGCAAAACCTGATGCTGACCTGGTTCGGGCCGATTCCCTACGCTTTCGAAACCGAATACAGCAGCCAGGTCATCCGCTTTGCGGGCATCTTTGTGTCCTGGCAGAACATCATCATTATCGCGGTTTCCTCGGTGACCATCGCGCTGCTCTACGCTTTCATGAAATTCACGTTTCTCGGCAAGGCGCTGCGCGCGGTTTCGCAGGACCGGGAGACGGCCGGACTTATGGGAATCAATCCCAACTATCTGATCATGCTTACGTTCGTGATCGCCTCCGCGCTTGCCGGGATGGCGGGCGCGATGCTGGCGCCCGTGCTCGTGCTCACGCCTTTTGCCGGGACCTCGGTGATCGTGAAAGCGTTTGCAATCGTCATCATCGGTGGCTTCGGCAACGTCGAAGGAACCATTCTCGCGGGTCTGATCGTCGGGCTCATTGAAAGCTACACCACGCAATTTCTCGATCCGGGCCTGATCGACATTGTCGTGTTCGCGCTCCTGTTGGTGATGCTAGTAATCAAGCCGACTGGGCTGATCGCGGAAAGGCGCGAAGAGAATGTCTGATTCCGCGATTTCGCAGCGGGTAGGCAATGACAAGATGCTGCGATCGCGGTGGGTGGGATATTTGCTTGCCGCGCTCTGCATCATCGCGCTGCCGCTGATATTCAATGATACCTATTGGCGCACGAACCTGACGATCTGCGCCATCAACGTCCTGCTCGCGCTCGGCCTTGATTTCATCCTGGGCTATACCGGGCAGCTCAATCTCGGTCATTCCGCCTTTTATGGTCTCGGCGCCTACGTTTCGACCCTGCTGATCGTCAAGCTTGGCATTCCTTTCTGGGCCGCGTTCGTTGCAGGCGTTGCGTTCGCGGGTCTGGCCGGGATGTTCCTGTCCCTTTTCGCAGTGCGGCTGCGCGGGCACTACCTTGCGATTGCCTCGCTCGGCTTCGCCGTGATCATCTATCAAATTCTGCTCAACTGGATCAGTCTGACGCAGGGACCGCTCGGCATTTACGGAATTTCGCCACCACCGGGGATTGTTGTCGGTGGAACGGTCATCGCCGATTTTCGCAACCTGACCGCCTTCTTTTACCTGGTGTCCGGGTTCACCCTGCTCGTCTACCTGCTGCTCGATCAATTGGTCCGCTCTCCGGTTGGGGAAACGCTCACGGCCATCCGCGAGGACGAAGTCTCCGCGGCCTCTCTCGGGATTAATGGCGCGGTGTGGAAAGTGTTCGCGTTCGGCCTGGGCGCAGCCGTCGCCGGAGCTGCAGGCTGTTTCTATGCGAGTTTCGTCGGCACGCTGGTGCCAGACGCGTTCTACGTGAGCGAGGCGTTCACCATTCTGGCCATGGTCATTGTCGGCGGAATGGGCACTTTGATCGGCCCGGTGTTCGGCGCGATCCTGTTGACGCTGCTGCCCGAAATTCTCCGCGGCATCGGCGACCTGCGGCTCGTCGTCTATGGGGCCGCACTGACGTTCGTCGTGTTGTTCATGCCCGGCGGGCTCGTTCAGGCTGCACGCATGATACATGAGAAACTTCGGCCGGGCGGGCGCCGACCATGACCGAAGCTGCGGCAGCCGAACGCCCTGTCGCGACCGGCACAGCACCGCTGTTGCGGGCGCAAAATCTGCACAAAAGCTTCGGCGGCGTTCACGCGGTTTTTGACATCTCACTCGACGTTCCGACCGGCTCCATTTTCGCGATCATCGGCCCGAACGGTGCGGGCAAGTCGACGCTGCTGAATCTGATCAGCGGCATCTACCAACCCGATTCGGGGTCAGTCGCGCTTGATGGCCAGGATCTCTCGAGTATGCGCGCGCATCGGCGCGTGCGACTGGGGCTTGCACGGACATTCCAGAAGATACGCCTTTTCAAGCAGCTCAGTGTGCTCGACAACGTGATCGCCGGATTTCACGTTCATCACAAAATTCCGGCCTGGCAATACGTCATTCATGGCAAGGACTTTGCGCGTGACCGGCAGCACTGCCGCGAGGAAGCGATGCGGCTGCTTGATTTTTTCGGAATGAGCGCCCGGCTGAACGTGTTCGCCGGAGAGCTGTCTTATGGCGAGCAGCGCATGCTTGAACTTGCGCGGTCGCTTGCCACCAAGCCACGGCTTCTGCTGGTCGACGAGCCGGCGGCGGGACTCAATGCAGCCGAAGTAGACGTCCTGCTCGATCGCATCCGGACGTTGAGGGGCCGTGGCATCACCGTCGTAATTGTCGAGCACAACATGGATCTGGTGATGAACGTCGCTGACCGCATCATGGTCATGGATTACGGACGTCATTTGTTTCAGGGCACGCCGTCCGAAGTGCAGAAAAATCCTGCGGTCATCGCGGCCTATCTGGGCGGAGAGCTGTCGTGAGCATTCTTCTCTCCGCCGAGAAGCTTGAACTGGCCTATGGGCAGGTATCGGTCTGCCGTGACGTTTCGCTGAGCATCGAGGCCGGCGAAATCGTCGCGCTGATCGGAGCGAATGGTGCGGGAAAGTCCACCACATTGCGCGCGATAGCGGGTGTGCTTTCGCCCCGGCGCGGATCGATCATCTTTTGCGGGCGCGATATTACGTCGATGGCCTCGCACGAGCGCACGAACCTTGGCATCGCGCTTGTCCCGGAAGGACGGCACGTCTTTCCATTCCTTACGGTGCGCGAAAATCTCGAACTTGGCGGCTTCAAGAGCCGGAAGGACAACGCAAAAATCCGCAGAATGATCGGCGAAATATTCGATATGTTCCCCCGGCTATCGGAGCGAAGCGGGCAGAACGCCGGAACATTGAGCGGGGGCGAACAGCAAATGCTCGTGCTTGGACGGGCGATGATGTCAGAACCGCAGTTGCTCTGCCTCGACGAGCCCTCGCTTGGTCTTGCGCCAATCGTCGTGCAGGACATTTTCCGCACCATCCGGGCGATCAACGCAGCCGGAACCAGCGTGCTCTTGGTCGAGCAAAATGCCCGTTATGCGCTGGAGACGGCAAGCCGAGGCTACGTTCTGCAAACCGGCTCGGTGATCGCTAGCGGGACCTGCGCCGATCTCAAGCAGAATCCACGCGTTCAGGAGGCTTATCTTGGTCGCATCGCGCCTGCCTTGTCGTAGGAACAGCTAATGGCATCTGGCGACTGTTCACTGACAGGAAAATCTGCGGTGGTCACCGGTGCGGGAAACGGCATCGGTCGCGCAATCGCGCTTGCCTTCGCGCAGGCCGAAGCCAATGTCGCCTGCGTCGACATCGATGTGAAAGCCGCCGAGGCTACCGCGGCGGCGGCCGCAAATGACGGCGTCAAGACACTGGCTGTCCGTTGCGATGTAGCCGATGAAGCCGACGTCGCAGCCGCGGCGAAGGCCATCCTGCAGAAATTTCCCGCCATTCACGTTCTGGTCAATGGTGCGGCCGGCTACGATCCCAATGGAACGGTGCTTGATTTTACCTTGTCGGACTGGAATCGCGTATTTGCCGTAAACGTCGGTGGCGCGTTTCTGATGAGCCGCGCTATTCTGCCGGCGATGGTTGCGGCCGGTGGCGGCAGCATCATCCATATCGCATCTCAGCTCGGCAGTGTCGCGGCCCCACGGCGTGTCGCTTACTGTGCGACCAAGGGAGCGCTCATCCAGCTTGCCAAGGCGATGGCGACCGATCACGCGGCGCAAAAAATTCGAGTCAATACCCTGTCGCCCGGCGCGGTCGAGACCGAGCGGTTGGTCAAGCGCTTCGGCGACATGGAAACGGCGCGCCGCACCGCAGGCCCGAAGCACTTGCTGCAAAGGCTCGGTCAGCCGGAGGAGATCGCCCGTGCCGCAGTGTTTCTCGCGAGCGATGCGTCGAGTTTCATGACCGGGGCGGACTTGTTGGTCGACGGCGGATACAACGCGACCTGACCCATTCAGCGACCGAGAATAGTGCCAGCCATTGCACGCGGGTCGCGCCTGGGCCACGCACCGGCGTCCGCCGCCTGGAAGAGGTCGGACAGGTGCGCATTGAACAGCGCCGGCTCTTCCAGATTGATGTTGTGACCGCAATTCGCCATCACAACGAGCCCCGCGGTCGGAATGTTTTTCTTCATCAAAATGCCCGGCTCGAGACATGGCCAGTCTTCGTCGCCGGTCATGATCAGAGTTGGCACCGTCAGGGTCTTCATCTTGTCGACGAGATCAAACAGCGACGGCCGGCGCTTCTGCACGCCGCGCATGGTGAGCGCGGAGCCTTCCGTCGAGTGCTCGGCAAGCTGGTCGGCGAATTCCCGCCAGCCGCGCGGATCCTTATTCTGGTGCTGCACGCGCGTCGGACCAAGCGCGTAGGCTTCGGCCGCTTTTTTCATCGTCAGTTCCTCGAAACGTTTTGCCGATGCCTCAGCCTCCTCGGCAAACTTGGCCCGCTCGCCTGGCGCCGCGCCATAGCCGCAACCTGCAACCACAATCGAGCGGCAACGGTCGGGATAGGCAAATCCGAAATGAAGCGCGGCAAATCCGCCCATCGAGAGTCCGACGACATGCGCTTTGTCGATCTTGAGAGCATCCAACACGGACCGGATGTCGTCTCGCGCCCGCTCCTGCGAGTAGCGCTCGCCATCCTTCGGGACATCCGACGGGGGGTATCCGCGGGCGTTGAATGTCACGCAGCGATAATACTTCGAGAAATGGCGAACCTGCTGCTCGTAGGAGCGGTAGTCGCCGGCAAATTCATGGACAAAAACAATTGGGATGCCTTTGCCGGTTTCCTCATAGTAGAGCTTGGTCCCATCATCGGTCGTCAGATGTGGCATGCAGTCCTCATTCAGAAGGCTTGGGCCCGTGCTGAAAGGCCAGCGTCAATGGTGATAACCGACCCGCTTGTGTAGCCCGAATGTTCGGAGGCGGCGAACGCTATCGCGGCGGCGATTTCCTCGGCGGTCGCGCCACGGCCGAATGGCAAAGGCTTGAACAAATCCTTCCAATTGTCCGCGCTGCCGGTGCGGTCGAGGGCCTTCTTTTTCATCAGGCCAACCAGCCGCTCGGTGGCCACCGGGCCTGGGCTGATCGCCACGACGCGAATCCCGTCCCTTGCGCTGACGCTGCCGAGCGATTGGGAAAATGCTGCGAGGGCAGCATTGCCCGCAACTCCGCAGATGTATTCAGGATCGTGCGTGTCGGCTGCGTTGCCGACAACATTGACGATAACGCCGCGCTTACGCTTTTGCATGAGGGCATAAAAGGCGCGGCACATATTGATGTAGCCGAAGACCTTGAGGTCCCAGGCTTTGCGCCAGGTCGCCTCGTCGACACCGAGCAGCGTACCTCCGGGAATGGCGCCAGCATTGTTCACCAGAATGTCTATGCCCGGGTAGTCGCGCGCAAGTCGATCGACGTTCGCGCTCTCGGACAGATCAGCGGCGACGGTGTCCACCCGCACATTTGTCTTCTGCACGATGGCCGACTTCGCCGCAGCAAGAGCATCCGCGCTCCGCGAAACGATGATAACGTTGCAGCCTTCGCCTGCTAAAATCTCAGCAGCGGCGCGGCCGATCCCCTTCGAACCACCTGTGATCAAGGCGGTCTTGCCCGCAAGTTTCAAGTCCATGCTTTCGCACCCCGCATAACGCTGCAACTATGAACGCGACGCCATCGCGCGGCAACCAGCTCCGCTAACGCGCCGCTTCGATCATTCGGCGAATGCCTTCGCGATGACCTACCTTGGCGCGAAATCCGAAATCGCGTTCCGCGGCCTGAGTATCCACCGGACCTCGCGATCCAACCGGCTTGCTATCGTCAATCTCGAGTCGCACCGGTTTGCCAGCCGCCGCAGCAGCGTGTGCAATGTCCTCGGGCGTTACTTTTTCCGGATGCGAAATGAAGTAGACGAGCTGCCTGCGACCTTTGGCAAAGCAGGCTGAAACGGCAGCCTGTGCTGCATCGTCAATATAAATGTACGGCCAATCCGTCATTGGCTCGATGCGCGCGATTTTGCCGGCGAATGCCGCATTGATGATCTTTTCGACCGTGAAAACAGTCCGTCGTCCTGGACCGTAGATCGCGGTGAACCGCAACGAGCACAGGTCCATCGGGATTCTCCCCCAGAGCCCGCGCAGCACCATGTCCATCGCGGCTTTTGATGCGCCGTAGGTTGAACCGGGGCGCAGAGGGTAGTCCTCGCCGACCGGCTCGTTTTCGTAGAAATTTCCCAGCGCCGATACCGACGAACAATAGATGAAAGTTTTTACGGCGGCTTCCGTTGCCGCGCACAACAGATTGACACTCCCGGCTACGTTGATCGTGATGACCCCGATGGGATCGTCCGGCATGACCATTGGGCCGGACACACCGCCGGCATGAATAATGTGCGTAACCCCTTTGTCAGCGAGCAGCGCCTTAAGGCGTGGACGATCCGAGAGATCGTCAATGATGTTTGCGGTCGCCGAGGGCACGGGGTCCAATCCGATTGCACGACGTCCGTCCTGGGCAAGCAACTTCATGATCGCATGGCCAAGAAAGCCGCTTGCGCCCGTTACCAGCGTCACGTCATCGGCCATGCGAACCTGTCAAACAATTTTCCTGGCATGGAAGTCCGCGATCTCTGCGTTGCTGTATCCGGCATGGCGCAGGATCTCGTCGGTGTCTGCACCCAGCTCCGGTAGTGTCGTTTCGACACTTGCCGGCGTGCGTGACAGGCCGATCGGCTGGCCGACAACACGGATATCGCCGCGCGTCGGATGGTGCAGCGGTGCCGCAATGCCAAGATGCTCCACCTGCGGGTCGGCGAAAACTTCGTCCAGCTTGTAGATCGGACCAGCTGGAACACCTAGCTGTTCGAGTTTATCGAGCCAGTGTGACGAACTTTTTGTCTTGAAGATCTCGGACAGGACCGCGGTCAGCTTGGGCCGATTGCGAAAGCGAAGATCAAGCTTTGCGTATTCGGGCGCCTTTCCGAGATCCGGTCGCTCCAGCGCCATACAAAGCGCGCGCCACTGGCCGTCGCCGCCGACGCCGATATTGATAAATCCGTCGGAGGTTTCGAATACGCCCATCGGCGTCGAGTAGGGATGAGCGTTGCCCGCCTGTCCCGGCACGGTGCCGTCGATGAGATAGCGCGCCGCCTGGAAATCCATGAGAGCGATCTGTGCCTCAAGCAATGAGGTCTGTACCCATTGACCGCAGCCTGAGCGCTCGCGCTCGGCAAGTGCGATCAGAATGCCTGTCGCGGCGTAGATTCCTGCCGACATGTCCGCCACAGCGATCCCGGCACGCACCGGTCCTCCGCCGGACATCCCCGTCACCCACATGAGTCCGCCCATGCCCTGGGCAATCTGGTCGAATCCTGCGCGCGTGCGATAGGGGCCGCTTTGGCCAAATCCGGAAATCGAGGCGAGGATGGTGCGCGGATTGACTGCATTGAGCGCTTCGTAGGCGATTCCCAAGCGGTCTTTGACGTCCGGCCGAAAATTCTCAACGACCACGTCGGCGTCGGTGACCAACCGCATGAATATCTCATGCCCGGCCTTTTCCTTCAGATTGAGCGTCAGCGAACGCTTGTTGCGGTGAAGATTCAGCATGTCGGAACCATCACGGGCTCCGCTCATGCCTTCGTTGGGGTCGACGCCGGGAGGCGCTTCGATCTTGATCACGTCTGCGCCGAAGTCGCCCAGGATCCGGCAACACGTTGGCCCGGCGCGCGCGCGAGTAAGATCGAGGACACGCAGATTTGCCAATGCGGCCGAAGGGCGTGAAGCGCTCATAACGGCGATCCGTCGTTCGAGATCGTCACCAGATCGGAAACTGCGGTTGGAACACGCGAGTGCCACTCGGTCCGATCCTGCACCGCGGCAGCCAGCGCAATCAATGCATGATCGGAGCCAGGTCTGCCGACGACCTGCAAGGCGACCGGCATTCTCCGCTCATCGAAGCCCGCCGGAAAGGCGATCACGGGAAGACCGAGCAGGTTGGCAAAGCGCGTCAAATGGCTCAACTCGTATAGCGTTCTGGCGTTGAAAAGCGGCGAGCGCGGATCACACTCGGTGGTCGTGGGGGTGCGGATTGCAAAAACGGGCAGGGCAAGCGCCCCGTCATTCTGAAAGACGTCGGCAACAAAATCCAGCGCAAGCTGCCTGCGTGCCGACACGCTGGCCTTTAGAGTTGTGTCGTCGATGATGACGCCCTTGGCCAGTCGCTTTGCAAGAACCGGATCAAGCGTGCCGGTTGCCATAAGCGCCCGGTGTGCTCGCGCTGCCTCTGCCTGCATAATCGTGAAAACATGGAGGTCGAGCGCCTCAATGGCTGTTAGCGCGTCCCGCTGACCGATTTTGACCCCGCAGCCGGCGATCGCCTCGACGGCAATGCGACATGCCGCGGCGACCGATCCATTGGCGAGCGCAAGCGCATCGGCGACAACGGCGATCTTGCCTATTGGTTCGCTTTCGCCACTCGATTGATCCAATATTCGCGCGGCGACGCGCAGGTCAGATGCGCTGCGCGCCAGAAGTCCGATCGTGTCGAGGCTCGGCGCCAGCGGCATTGCTCCAAGAGTTGAGACGGCACCGTACGTCGGTTTCCACGCGGTGATACCGCAACAATGCGCCGGGATACGCAGTGAGCCGCCGGTGTCGGACCCGAGAGCGACGACGACCGAACCGCTTGCGACGGCAGCCGCCGAACCCGATGAAGAGCCGCCGGTGATGAATTCCGGATTCCATGGATTGCCGACATGGCCATCCCGAGAGTTGTAGCCGGACGGCTCATAGGCGAGCTCTGTCATCGCCGTATAGCCGATGCGCCTTGCGTCGGCGCGATCGAGAAGATCGAGCACAGTTGCTCTCGGGATGTTCGTCATCGGCAGCGGCTGAGCGAGGCCGCCATGCGGCATTCGCGTTGCCGAGACAAACAGGTCCTTTGCGGCATACGGCATGCCGGCGAGAACCGCAGACCGTTGTGCTGTCGGCGCACGTTCAAATTGAACAAATGCTTTCAGCCTTGGTTCGAGCCGACGAGCGATGCTTTCTGCGTTCGCGGAGACCTGCGCCTGCGTCTCGGCGTCAAGCTCGGTCCAGTTCCGAAAGCGCGTGGGCGGCATGTCATTAACTTTGCATTTGATTGAGTGATGAAGGCCTGACCTCTGGTGCTTTCAGATTGCGTGTTCATAATAGCGGCTCATGCCATCCGCTCTCATCGCAATCTGACACCTCATACTGAAGTAACCGGAGCATCTCCATGAAGGTCAAACGCATCGAACACGTTGCGATTGCCGTTAAAAGCATGGCACAAAGCCGAAAAATATTCGAAGAAAAGCTCGGGTTCAAACTCGAATACGAGGAGTATCTTCCGCAATACTCCACTCGGCTTGCCATGTACCCGATTGGATCGACCTATATCGAATTGCTGGAATCCGATCGCCACGACACCGAAACCGCGTTGGATTGCCGAGCGCGGCGAGGGTCTGTTTCACATCTGCCTCGAGGTTGAAGGAATTGAAGAAGCCCTCGATGAGCTGAGAGGAAAAGGCGTCAAGCTGCTCGACGAGCGGCCGCGGATCGGGCATGCGAATTCGCGCATCGCTTTCATCGACCCGGAATCAACGGGAAATGTCCTGATTGAGCTTGTGGAACTGCCAAATCCATCTTGATCGGTCCGATGCATATTTTCGACGAGCCGAAGATTGACTGCCATGCACACGTGATTGATCCGGCCCATTTTCCATATGGTGAGGACATTGCCTACAAGCCCGCCGGACAGGAAATCGGCACGGCGGCGCAATTCCGTCGGGTCATGAGCTGTTACGGCGTGAAGCATGCACTCCTGGTGCAACCAAATTCTGGATACGAAGGCGACAATTCCTGCCTCCTCGATGCGATCGCGAAAGGCGAGGGGCGATTCAAGGGCATCGCCATCGTCGACTTGGATGTCGGCGTCGCTGCCCTGAAGAAATTGCAGGCGCAGGGCATTATAGGCGTCGCGATCAATCCGACATTTCACGGCAACGAGTACTACAAGGACACCGCCGGCCTGATGAAGCGGCTCGCCGATCTCGATATGTTTCTGGATCTGCAAGTCGAAAATGACCAGTTCCTGATGTACGAGCCGTGGATCGCATCAATTCCGGTAAAGGTCCTGATCGATCATGTCGGGCGGCCAACACCCCCGACAGGTCTCGGCCACCCGTCCTTTGCAGCCATTCTTCGATTGGCCGGCACCGAACGAGTAAGCCTGAAGCTCTCCGGCTACCTGAAATTCGCCCGGTTGCCTTATCCGTTCGAGGATTGCTGGCCGTACGTTCGAGCGCTGGTCGATGCGTTCACCCTCGATCACTGCGTGTGGGCGTCGGACTGGCCTTACCTGCGAGCCCAGGAACGGCAGGATTATGGACCGCTCGTGCAACTGGCCGGTGAGCTGTTCCCAAATGCCCCGGATCGGCGCAAACTTTTCTGGGAGACGCCAAATCGCTTGTTCAAATTTGCGGCCACAATCCGATGACCAGTGAAAACATGAGCCAGGTCGAGACTTCATTGAGCGGCTACGAGCTGCTCAACGAGCCGTTACTCAACAAAGGTACGGCCTTTACCGAAGGCGAACGGGAGGAGTTCGACTTGCACGGGCTGCTGCCGCCGCATGTGTCACAACTTGATTATCAGGTGCAGCGCCGGCTTGAAGCCTTTCGAGGACTTCATACGGACATGCAAAGGTACACGTTCCTGCGCGGATTGCAGGACTCTAACGAAGTCCTGTTCTACGCAATGTTGACCCGGAACATCGAAGAGATGATGCCGATCGTCTACACGCCGACGGTCGGGTTGGGCTGCCAGCTGTTCAGCCACATTTTCCGCAAGCCCCGCGGGCTCTTTTTGAGCGTGCCGCATAAGCAGGATATCCGCCGGATCATCGCTCATCCCCGTTACGATTACGTCGAGGCTATCGTTGTCAGCGATGGCGAGCGGATACTCGGACTCGGCGACCAGGGTGCCGGCGGAATGGGCATTCCAATCGGAAAACTGTCGCTATACAGCGCTTGCGCCGGCCTGCATCCTACGACCACGCTGCCGATCATCCTGGATGTCGGCACCGACAACGAGAAACTTCTTGCCGACCCGCTCTATATCGGCTGGCAGCACCGCCGGGTGCGCGGCGCTGAATACGACGATTTTGTCGAAAATTTTGTCGCTGCGGTGCGAGAGCGATGGCCGCATGTGCTTCTGCACTGGGAGGATTTTGCGATCGGCAACGCCAATCGACTGCTCGCAAAATACCGTGATCAATTATGCACCTTCAACGACGACATTCAGGGAACAGCCGCTATCGCGGTCGGGACCTTGCTCAGTGCCATAAACGTCACCGGCATTCCGCTGACTCAGCAACGCGTTGCCGTGTTCGGGGCAGGCTCTGCGGGGAGCGGCATCAGTGCGCTTGTCGCGCGAGCTATGATCGATGCCGGCTTGAGCGAGCCGGAAGCACGCAGCCGGTTCTATCTCGTCGACCGGGACGGGTTGCTGGTCGAAGGCATGTCCGGGATGCAGTCCTTTCAAATGCCGTTTGCCCAGCGGCGCGATAGTCTCGCCAGCTGGAAGCTCGAAACGCCGGGCCGCATCGGCCTCAACGATGTCATAAGCAACGCGAACCCGACGGCCTTGATCGGCACGTCGGGACAACCGAATGCCTTCACCGAAAAGATAGTGCGCGACATGGCAAGCCGCGCGGCCCGCCCGATTATTTTCCCCCTTTCGAACCCCACCGAACGCAGTGAAGCCACGCCAATGCAGATTGACGAGTGGTCGGAAGGACGCGCCGTCATCGGCACCGGCAGTCCATTTCCCCCGCTGGAGCGCGATGGCAAGGCGTTCCGTGTCGATCAGACGAACAATGCCTATGTGTATCCCGGCATAGGACTGGGCGCGATCGCAGCGGGCTCGCGCCGGATATCGGATGGAATGTTCCTCGCCGCCGCTCACGCTGTCGCGGCACATAGTCCAGCCAAAGCCGATCCGCGCGCCAATTTGCTCCCCCCGTTGCGGGACATTCGCGAAATCACTTTCCACGTTGCGGTTGTCGTCGGCAAACAGGCGCAAAAGGAAGGCCTTACTCGCCCGATGTCAGATGAAGCGATTGCCGCAGCGGTTCGTGCCAAGATGTGGGAGCCGCTCTATCCCTCGTACAAGCGAGTCAAGAAGTAGCGGTTTCGGGAGAGAACCTGGCCTGGATACAGGCTTCGCCTCAGTCTCCGCGCAGGCTGCCGGCGACAGCATTGTTGTTGTACCAGCGGGCGGCCCCGACGTGGAACGGCAGGATAGTGTTGCGGGTGAAATTCGCCGGAACGGTCTCCGCGGCAGCAGGATGGATCTGCATCATCTCGTCGTGATTGTTGAAGACCGCGTCGACAATCGCGTAGGCGAGACTGTCAGGCAGATCGGGGCGCGCGACTGCGAAGTTATAGATGCCCAGAGTCTGATAGTCGCGCCGTAGCGATGGATAGCTGCCGGCGGGGATGAAAGACGATGTCATCTCGGGGAGCGCCACCCGCACGGTCACCTTCTGACTTTGGCTCAATGCCAGATAGCGAATATTGCCTTTCTTCTCGAGCTCGGCGACCTCGGGCACGGGAATGCCGGCGACCACAACGAGCGCATCGAGCTTGCGCGCGCTGAGCTGACCCGCCAGATCGGCCCACGACCCCGTGACGAATGGTGCGGCAATATTGAGCGCCTTTAACATCAGCGGCGTATAGATTCCGCCGGTGCCGCCCGTCGGGCCAATCCCCACCTGTTTACCCGATAAGTCCGCGATCGAATGGAGCCGAGATTCCGATGTTACGACGAACTGGAACGGCGTGTCGTACATTGGAAACAAGGCCCGCGCGGTGCGGAACTGCTGTCTGCCCGTCCAATCCGCGGTGCCGTTCCATCCCTGTTGTGCGATCCCGAGCGTGACAAACGCCAGCTGGATGTCGCCACTTTCCAGCAGCTTGATGTTTTCCGCTGCTCCCTCGGTCGGTCGAGCAAAAACGGGCAGACCGAGCTTGCGGGACAGCAGGCGCGCGAGTCCTTCGCCGTAGGTGTAGTATGTGCCGCCGGGCGATGCCGTGCCGATCGTAAGCGTTTCAGGCCAATCCGGCTCGCCTGAGCGGCTGGCATTCGACAAGCCGAGAACCACCGTGAGGACTGCTGCGATCCGGAACGCTGCGTTTTTCATATTGAACCCCTGATCACATCCTTACGGGCTTTGGCTTCCCCGCAGCTGCGATCTCGTCCTCGACCAGTACCTCTTCCGGAGTATCCGCTTCGGCATCGGTCTCCTTGTCCAGATGCGCATGCATTCTGCGGACGTCGAGCGCTCCTTCCCATTTCGAGATCACGACAGTTGCAACGCCGTTACCGATCAAATTGGTAAGCGCACGAGCTTCCGACATAAAGCGGTCGACACCCAAAATCAATGCAATGGATGCGACCGGAATTGTGCCGACCGTTGCAAGTGTCGCGGCAAGAACGATGAAGCCGGAGCCGGTTACACCGGCAGCGCCCTTCGATGTCAGTAGAAGAATGCCCAGGATGCCAAGCTGCTGAAACAGAGTAAGTTCTGTACCGGTCGCTTGCGCCAGAAAAATGGCAGCCATTGTCAGATAAATGCATGTTCCGTCCAGATTGAACGAATACCCGGTCGGAATCACGAGACCAACCACGGATTTTTCGCAACCGAGATTTTCCAGTTTTGCCATCATGCGGGGGAGCACAGACTCGGAGGACGATGTGCCAAGCACGATCAGCAATTCTTCTTTGATATAGCGAATGAACTTGAAGATGCTGAAGCCGGCAAGCCAGGCGAAAAAGCCAAGTACAAAAATGATAAAGATGATGCAGGTCGTGTAGACGGCGACCATCAGCTTGGCGAGTGAAAACAGCGTCCCGAGTCCATATGTTCCGATTGTGAACGCCATCGCGCCGAACGCGCCGATTGGGGCTACTTTCATGATAATGCCCACGACACCAAACAGTGCGTATGAGGCCTGGTCGATCACCCCGAGCAGCACCTTGCCGCGCTCGCCGAGTGCCTGCAGCGCGAAGGCGAACAGAACGGCGAAGAACAGCACCTGTAGGATTTCACCTTGTGCGAATGCTCCGATCACTGTGTTGGGGATGATGTCCATCAGGAACTGAACTGTGCCCTGTTCCTTCGACTTCACCACGAACCCCTGGATTGCCCTGGTGTCGATCGATTTGACATCGACGTTCATACCGGCACCCGGTTGCACGATGTTTACGACGATGAGGCCGACAACCAGGGCGATCGTCGTCAGCACTTCAAAGTAGATGAGCGCCTTGAGACCGACGCGACCAACCTTTTTCATGTCCTGCATGCTGGCGATGCCGTGCACGACGGTGCAGAAGATGATTGGAGCAATGATCATCTTGATGAGCTTGATGAAGGCGTCCCCGAACGGCTTCATCTGCGCGCCAAGTTGCGGATAAAAATGGCCGAGCGCGATGCCGATCACGATGGCTGTCAGCACCTGCACATAGAGGCTTTGGTAAAACGGCTTGCCGTGCGCTGTTCCTGGCGCCATCATTTTTGTGTGAGCCATATGTTCCCCCTATGCTACGGGGCGGCTTGCAACACGCCTGCGTTTTGGCGAAGCCGTCGCTCGCCCGGCAATTCTAGGCGCGGAGACCGTCGTCAGCCAAGAAATCATTTGTTTTTTTGTGCACCACTTTCACCCAACCACCCACGTCGTGTTTTTTGACATTCTGGTGGAAAGACTGGATGCCCGGCATAACCGGGCATGACCGCTGAGAGGCATTGCGACTCGTCATGGCCGGGCTCGTCCCGGCCATCCAGGTTTGCTGGCTGAAGGAAAGACGCGCTACCGCCTCTCGTGTTGACGTGCGGCGACGACGGCGTCTCGCAGAAATTTCATTTCGTCCTCCGACTCCTGCAGGCGCAACGCCAGCGTATCGCGTAACGAAAGCATGCCTTGCACCCGCCCATCCTGGACAACAGGCAGATGCCGGAAGTGGTTTGTCCGCATCAGGTCCTGTGCGGTCCGCATCGTGTCTCCGGGTCCGCAACTTATAACCCGGGTCGTCATGATGTCGCGCGCTCGCAGATACTGCAACTCGCTCCAGTCGGTTCTCGCGAAAACCCGCACAAGGTCCCGTTCAGAGACAATGCCGATCATGCGATTGCCTTCCTCGCAGACCGGCATCGCGCCAATGCTATGCGAGTACATAAGTCTTGCGAGCGCCGCCAAGCTGCTGTCGGGCAGGCATGTCACAAGCTGTTGACGTGCGCGTTTGAGAAACTCACCAATCTTCATGGGGTCCCTCCGGATTTACTTGTCTGTTTTCTGGTGCTGCCGATGTCGAGCCGGCTACCTCCAGCCTAACCCAAGGGTCAGATAACGATAGCGCCGCGAACGCCGTTGGGGCAAATCAGAATTGTTCCGCCTGGGCACGGAGAATGACGACCGGATAAGTCTACGCGGCCTTTAGCGGGGGAAGCGGTTACCTTCGGCGCAACGGTCTCCGGAAGGTTTCTCCGCCACGATGGTGCGTGGAATCAATGTTGCAGAATTTTCGACAAGAACAGTTGCGCGCGCTCGCTGCGCGGCTTGCCGAAAAATTCCGCCGTTGGCGCATCCTCGACGATCTCGCCCTTGTCCATGAACACGACGCGGTTTGCGACCTTGCGCGCAAACCCCATTTCGTGCGTCACCACGATCATGGTCATGCCTTCCTTGGCAAGGTTCACCATGACGTCGAGCACTTCGTTGATCATTTCCGGGTCGAGCGCCGAGGTCGGCTCGTCGAACAGCATAGCGATCGGGTCCATCGCCAGCGCCCGCGCGATAGCGACGCGTTGCTGCTGGCCGCCTGAGAGCTGACCGGGATACTTATCGGCGTGCGCGCTCAAGCCCACGCGATCGAGAAGCTTCATGGCTTTCTCGGCGGCAATTTTCGGGTCGCGGCCGAGCACCTTGACCTGCGCCAGCGTAAGATTGCGTCTGACGGAAAGATGAGGGAACAGCTCGAAGTGCTGGAAAACCATGCCGATGCGGGCCCGCAGCTTCGGCAGATTGGTCTTCGGGTCGCCGACCGAAATCCCCTCGACCGTGATGGTGCCTTCCTGGAACGGTTCGAGCGCGTTGACGCATTTGATCAAGGTCGATTTTCCGGATCCGGATGGGCCGCACACCACCACGACCTCGCCTTTGGCGACGTCGGCCGAACAATTCTTCAGCACCTGGATCTTGCCGTACCACTTGCTGACCTTGCTGATCGTGATCATGGACACTTTTCCGGCTTAGCGGATGATGGCAATGCGCTGTTGCAGTCGGCGCACAACCCAGGACGCGGCGAGCGAGATGACAAAATAGACAATTGCGGCGAACAGATACATCTCGACCAGACGCCCATCGCGCTGGGCAATCTTGGAAGCCGCGCCGAGGAAATCGGTGACCGAGATCACGTAGACCAGCGATGTGTCCTGAAAGAGGATGATGGTCTGCGTCAGCAATACCGGCAGCATGTTGCGAAAGGCCTGCGGCAGGATGATTTCCCCCATTGAGGTCCAGTAAGACATACCGAGCGCCTGTGCCGCCTGGACCTGGCCACGCGGAATCGACTGGATACCGGCGCGCATGATCTCGCAGAAGTACGCGGCTTCGAACAATGTGAAGGTCACGAGCGCCGAGAGGAATGCGCCGACCTGGATCGGCCGCGACGCGCCGGTGATCCATTGCCCGATATAGGGCACGAGAAAGTAGAACCAGAAGATCACCAGAACGAGCGGCATCGAGCGGATCAGGTTCACGTAAGCGCCCGCGACGTGGGAGATGCCCGGAATGTTCGAGAGCCGCGCCATCGCCAGCAACGTGCCGATGACGATGCCCCCTGCGGTCGCCATCAAGGTCAACATGATGGTGAAGCGCATGCCGTCAAAAAACAGGTACGGTAGCGAGCGGATGATAACGTTCCAGTCGATATTGGAGAACATCGTTCCGCCCTCAGTGTGCCGCTGCCGGCTGGCCCATGCTGATGAAGCCGGGCACTGCAACGCGCCGCTCGAGCCAGCGCATGCCGTACACGACAATGATGTTGATAATGATGTAGATCGCGGTGGCGCCAGTGAAGGCTTCGAAGACCTGAAAGGAAAATTCGGCCATCGACCGTGCGGCCGCGGTGAGCTCGATGAGCCCGATGGTCAGCGCCACCGAGGAATTCTTGATGATGTTGAGAAATTCGGAGCTCAGCGGCGGCAGGATGATGCGAAATGCCATCGGCAACAGCACGTAGCGATAGGTCTGCGGCAGTGTCAGGCCCATCGCGAGGCCAGCCATGCGCTGCCCGCTGCGCAGGCTTAGTATTCCGGCTTTGACCTGTTCGGCGACGCGCGCCGACGTGTAGAGGCCAAGACAGATCACCGCATTGTAGAACGACGCGTTGGCCGACTGCTTGAGCCAGTCGCCAATCGCTTCCGGTAGGAGTTCCGGCAACACGAAGTACCACAGGAACATCTGCACCAGCAGGGGGATGTTACGGAACAACTCGACGTAAGCATTGCCGAGCCGGACCAGCCACGGGACCGGCGACGTGCGGATCACCCCGATGACAGCGCCGACCGAAAGCGCGATCGCCCAGGCGAGAAGCGCCGTTGCCAACGTCCAGCCGGCGCCGAACAGCAAAAGCTGCAAGTAGGTGTATGTGCCATCCGGGGAAAGCTGAAAAAAGATTCCCCAATTCCAGTTGTAGTTCATCCGCGCCCTGGCCCCACGCAATAGCGGCGCGGCCTTGAGGCCGCGCCGCACAGTCTAGCGTCTATTTGGAGGTTATTGGTAGTCTTTGGGATCGCCGCTATCGGTCGGCTTGGCGATTACCTTCTTGAATGCGTCGCTCATCGGCACATTGAGATCGACCCCTTTGGGCGGGATCGCCTTAAGGAACCACTTGTCGTAGATCTTGTTGATATCGCCGCTCTTGTAGGTGGCGATCATGGCGTCATCGACCACTTTCTTGAAGGCCGGATCGTCCTTGCGCAGCATGATGCCGTAAGGCTCGACTGACAGGGCATCAGTGGAAATTTCGTAGTCTTTTGGCGACTTTGAGCCCGCGACAAGGCTGTAGAGCAGGATATCGTCCATCACGAAGGCGGCGGCGCGGCCGGTCTCAACCATCAGGAAGGCCTCGGCGTGGTCTTTGGCCGGAAGAATGTTGAGGCCGAGATTTTTCTCCGTGTTGAGCTCGGTGATCTGCTTGATGTTGGTGGTACCCGAGGTCGAGACCACGGTCTTTCCCTTCAGGTCCTGAAGCTTTTTGAGATTGGCAGACTTCTTCGACACGAAACGATTGGCCGTCACGAAGTGGGTGATGGTGAAGGAAATCTGTTTCTGGCGCTCGAGATTGTTGGTGGTTGAGCCGCACTCGAGATCGGTGGTGCCATTTGCCAGCAGAGGAATTCGGGTTGCGGACGTCACCGGCTGCAGCTTGACCTCGAGATTGGTGAGCTTGAGGTTTGCCTTTACCGCATCGACGATCCTGTTGCAGAGATCCATGGCATAGCCGACCACCTGCTGCTTGTCGTCGTAATAGGAAAAGGGAACCGAGGACTCGCGGTGGCCGACCGTTATCGCGCCGGTATCCTTGATCTTCTTGAGCGTGCCTTCCTGGGCGACTGCGGTCCCGGAGAGCATGCCGATGGCAGCTGCCGTTGTAATTATCGCCTTCAAACGCATCAAAACCCCCGTAAGAACCATGCACATCCGATGGTCCGGCGCCGTCATGACGCCGGCCGGTGTAACCGGACCTTACCATAGCCCCGGCGCGGAATCCCACTGGCTCAACCTTTAAAGGCGCCTATTCCGCCGTGCGGTAGAACGCCGCCGCATCGTCGCTGAAAGCCTTTCGGGACAGTGGATCAAGATAAAGCATGTGCCCACCGCGGTAGAGCTTGAGCTGGGCGCGCCCCGGCGGATCGAAGGAAGGCATGTGGTCCAGGATGTAACGCGTCATGGCGTATGGCGTAATCATGTCCGCATAGCCGTGCGCAACGAGCAAACGAAAAGAAGAATCGTAAGCCAGCAAAGTTCGCAAATCGTCTTCAGCGCTCGCCTGCAGCCGACCGCCCTGCCAGTCCCAGTGCACGTCGCTCGCGAGCAGGGCATAGGTCATTTCTGTCTTGAAACCGAGTTCATTGCGCGCATAAGACGCCATGGCGCCGCCATACGCCCGCGTGACGACGTCGAGAATGGGGTCGGGTGAACGCGACGCGCGCTGCTCGGGATAGGGGTCATCAGCAGCAAACGTCGCATCGTATCGGCTGACGATTTTGTTTTCGCCGGAGCGCAAATTTTTAACGTAGGCATTGGCCGCGAAACCGCGCGCTTGCGTTACCGTTTCAACGGGCAAGCCGGTAACCTTGGCGACGCGCTCATAAAAAGCCTTGCCGGCTTCACCCCTGGGCGGCGTGCCAGCCAACGTCACCAGATAATCGGACATTGCAAAATGTTCCGCCGCCGCGAGCGCCTCGGGAGTAAAGGCCTGCTTGCGCTCGAGTTCGGCGGCCGCCAAGGAGGGCAACTGCAGTGCGGCTCTCAATGCAGACTGGTCGTCGCCAAAGGTGAGCCAACCTTCCAGGAACGGCGACACCATGAGAATGCCGGAAATCAGAATGCCCTGATCGCTTTGCAATGCGCGCGCCGTCTTGACGGCGCGGAAGCCGCCATAACTCTCGCCCAAGAGAAATTTCGGCGAGGCGGCGCGGTTGTTCTTGGCGACGTAAAGTGCGATGGCCTTTGCCATTGAACTGGCATCGCTGCGAATGCTCCAGAAATTTTTGCCATCGTCCGGCTTGACCGTGCGGCTCCAGCCCGTTCCGACCGGATCGATCAAAACGAGATCCGTGAATGAGAGCCAGGTGTCCGGATTGTCCCGCAGCACAGCCCGCGTGGCGTCGTGGCCATCCGGCCCGAAGTCAAGCACTCGCGGCCCAACAAGGCCGAGATGCAGGAATGCCGACGCCGCGCCAGGGCCGCCGTTGAATACAAATGTCAGGGGTCGGGTGGACTGGCCGTTTTTGGCGACATAAGCGGTATAAAAAACCGACGCGCTCTGCTCGCCCGATTGATCATAGAATGCGAGAGTGCCCGCGGTCGCCGTGTAAGCAAGCGGGCCGCGCGCCGTATTGATGGAGTGTTCGGTGACGGAGTCCGCCGGCAGCAGCCGCAGCACGCCTTTTTCGGCGGCGCGGCGCTCGGCAATACCGGCCTGCGATCCCTGATCTCTGGCTGCGTCTTGCGCGCTGGCAACGCCAAGCGCGCTGACAAGCATGATCGCCGGCAGGATGTGGGAGAAGAGAGAAGCTTTTGTTCGCACGGCGGCTCCAGTGAAAATTACGCCCCGGATCTGCCGCCCCCGCGGATATCAGCTAGCGCCTGCCGCGGAAATTCGGGCGCCGCTGCTGCGGAGCCGGTGAGGGCGCGTCGCCTTTGTGACGGAAACTGATCCGTCCGCGCTGCAAATCGTAGGGCGACATCTCGACGATGACACGATCGCCGACGCCGGTGCGGATACGGAACTTGCGCATCTTCCCCGCGGTGTAGGCCAGGACCTCGTGCTCGTTATCGAGTTTTACCCGGAAGTTGCCGTCCGGCAGGACCTCGGTCACCGTACCATCGAACTCCAGCAATTCCTCTTTCGCCATCCAGCCGTCTCCAATTAGCGCCTTATCTTATCCGAAATCCGGCCACTTCGGGATCATGCGCGCCCGCGGTGGTTACGGCGCGGCTCGCCCGAGCGGTGCAGGAATGTAACATTTCCCAGCCCGTTTGGCTCGCCCTTCCCTTGCCCCGCATGGTGGGGTTGCGGCCGGGCATTATGATGGCCATGGCTGCCGTGCTGCTGGCGGGGCTCGTGATGGCTATGGCTGCCATTCTGCTGGCGAGGTTGGTGATAGCCGCGATGATGCTGCCGGCCATTCTTGCGGTTGGCTGAGTGGTGCGGGGCCGGCTTCGACGGCTTGCCGGTGCGACGGTCGGTCGCCGGTATCGTCATGCGGATCAGTCGCTCGATGTCGCGCAGATAGGCCCTTTCCTCGTGGTCGCAGAAGGAAATGGCGACGCCCTCTGCACCAGCACGCGCAGTGCGACCGATGCGATGGACATAGCTCTCGGGGATGTTCGGCAGATCGTAGTTGACCACGTGGCTGACGCCATCGACGTCGATGCCGCGGGCGGCAATGTCGGTGGCAATGAGCGTGCGCAATTTACCGTTGCGGAACGCTGCGAGCACCCGCTCGCGCTGATTCTGCGACTTGTTGCCGTGGATCGCCTCGGCGGAGTGGCCGGCTTTTTGCAGGCCGCGAACAACCTTGTCGGCGCCGTGTTTGGTGCGGGTAAAGACCAGCACGCGATCGGTCTTTTCGGTCTTGAGGACCTCGACCAGCAGCTCCGGCTTCGATGCCTTTTCGGTGAGGATGACGCGCTGCTCGATACGGTCGACGGTTGAGGCCTGCGGCGTGACCGCCACGCGGGCGGGATCGCGCAGCATCGCATCGGCAAGCCGGGTGATTTCCTGCGGCATGGTGGCCGAGAAGAACAATGTCTGCCGTGCTTTCGGCAACATAGCGACAATCTTCTTGATGTCGTGGATGAAACCCATGTCGAGCATGCGGTCGGCTTCGTCGAGGACCAGCACTTCGATCTGGTCAAGGCGGAGCGCGCGTTGATGGACCAGATCGAGCAGGCGGCCGGGCGTTGCCACGAGCACCTCGGCGCCGCGGGCGAGTGCACGCACTTGCCGGTTGATCGGTACGCCGCCGATTGCAAGTGCAATTTCGAGTGGTCTTATGTGTCGGCCATAGGCGCGGAAGCTGTCGGCGATCTGGCTGGACAATTCACGCGTCGGCGAAAGCACCAGCGCGCGGCAGGATTTCTGCGCAGGACGCTGACGCTTGTTGTAGAGGTGATTCAGGATCGGCAATGCAAAGGCGGCGGTCTTGCCGGTGCCGGTTTGCGCAATGCCAATGACATCGCGGCCTTGTGCGGCAATCGGGATGGTCTGGGTCTGAATCGGGGTGGGAGTTACGTATTTTTCTTCCGCGAGGGCGCGGTTGATCGGCTCTGCGAGGCCGAACTCGTTAAATGAAGTCAAAGAGTCTCTTTCTTATACGGCGAGACGGCCGCGTCGCTGATGCGAGCGGCGGAATCGCGGGTTTAAAGACATCCCGCGTTGCCAGGGTTGTCGACAGGTTCAGAAATCGGATGGGCGGGGCGAAATTCGTTTTAATGAGCTTCGTGCACGCAGCCCGCAAACCCGAGACCGGGTCTTTCATCCGCACCGGTCATATGACAGTTCGCCATGTCCTTTTCAAGGCGTGGCTGCCTTCTAGTTCCGCCAAATGATGAATAATGATGAACAAAATGCATACCGGCGGCCCTTAAACGGTTTTTGATGTCATTTTCGACGGCCCGCAGGGACCAGAAACCCGATGCTTGTGTTCTAATTCGGATCCGCTTCTTCGCTCGCGCTCCGGAACGACGGAATAGACAAGCCTCGAGAGATCGGGGAATGTCCCAAAATTCGGGTATCCAACCGCAATCGCCGTTGTGGAGCCGTTGAATGCCGTTTCCCCGAGCCTCCCAGGCTCTTTCTCGCGTTACCGTTCTCGACCTCACCCGCGTCCGCTCGGGGCCAACCTGTGTGCGTCAGCTCGCGGATTGGGGCGCAAATGTCATCAAAATCGAAACGCCGCCGCATCTGGAAAAGGGCGAGGGGCCCGGCGGTCCGCGCAACGGACCTGACTTTCAGAACCTGCACCGCAACAAGCGCAGCATCACCCTCGATCTGAAATCGCCAAAAGGTCTCGCGGCATTCAAGCGCATGGTCGAGAAGGCCGATGTGGTGGTGGAGAACTTTCGTCCCGATGTAAAGGATAGACTCGGCATCGACTACGAGTCGCTGCGTAAGATCAACAAGCGCATTATCCTCGCCAGCATTTCCGGCTTCGGCCAGGACGGCCCCTACCGCGACCGGCCTGGCTTCGACCAGATCGCGCAAGGCATGGGTGGCTTGATGTCGATCACCGGTTTGCCGGGGCAGGGCCCCGTTCGCGTCGGGATTCCGATCGCCGATCTTTCCGCCGGCCTGTTCTGCGCCTTGGGTATCATGGTTGCGCTGCTGGAGCGGGAAACGTCCGGCGAAGGCCAGTGGGTAAACACGTCGCTCTTGCAGGCGCAGATTTTCATGCTCGATTTTCAAGCCGCGCGCTGGCTGCAAGCGCGCGAAGTGCCGAAGCAAGCCGGCAACAATCATCCGACGAGCATTCCGACCGGCGTATTCAAGACCAGCGACGGACACATCAACATCGCCTCGACCGGGCAAGTGATGTGGGAGCGGCTCTGCAATGCAATCGAAGCCCCCGAGCTGATCAAGCACCCCGACTATGCCACCGGCGCGTTGCGTTCCAAGAACCGTGATGCGCTGAATGCGGAAATCGACAAGCGCACGGTCAACAAGAGCAGTGTCGAATGGATCGAGATATTCAACACGATCGGCGTGCCATGCGGTCCGATCTACTCGATCGAGCAGATGTTTGTTGACGAACAGGTCAAACACATCGGCATTGCCCAGAGCGCGAGGCGGCCGGACGGCAGCGAACAGATTTTTGTCGGGCAGCCGGTGAGTTTGTCCCGCACCCCGAGCAAGATCGTGGCGACGCCACCGGAGCAGGGCCAACACACCGACGAAGTGCTCAAGGAATTCGGTTTTGCCGACAATGAAATTGCGGAGCTGCACAAGGCGCAAGCGGTTTGATGAATTGTCATGGCCGGGCTTGGCCCAGCCATCCACGTCTTGAGACAAGGTAGACGTGGATGCCCGGCACAAGGCCGGGCATGACAAAGTGTGTCGGAGGAGTACGTGAATGTCGACGGACAAGATGTTGTCTCGCAAGGAAGGCAAGGTCGGTTATCTGACCTTCAACAATCCTGAGCGTCACAATGCGGTTTCACTGGAAATGTGGGAGGCCGCTGAAGGATTTCTCGAGGAATTCAAGAAGGACAAAAACATCCGCGTCGTCGTGGTGACCGGGGCCGGTGGCAAGGCCTTCATTTCAGGAGCTGACATTTCCAAATTCGAAAAGGAGCGTTCGACGCAGGAAGCCGTCGACCGTTACAACGCTGCGGTCGATCGCGCGAACAATGCATTTTATACGTTTCCCAAGCCGATCATCGCCATGATCCGTGGCTACTGCATCGGCGGCGGCGTGGGACTAGCCCTGTGCTGCGATATCCGCATTTGCACCGAAGAGTCCAAATTCGGCGTGCCTGCGGCCAAGCTCGGCCTTGGCTACCGGTTCGACGGCCTGAAGAAGCTCGTCGACCTGGTGGGGCCGTCTTTCGCCAAGGAAATCTTCTTTACGGCGCGCCAGTTCACCGCTGCTGAAGCGCAGATGATGGGTCTCGTCAATCGCGTGCTGCCCGATAAGGACTTGGAGGGCTACGTCAAGGAGTACGCCGAGACTATTGCTGCGAATGCGCCGCTGACCGTCGATTCGGTCAAATACATTGTGGGTCAAACACTCACCGACGAAAGCAAGCGCGACCTGAAGAAATGCGACGAGCTTGTGCAGGCTTGCTTTGCCAGCAATGACTACAAAGAGGGCCGCAAGGCATTCATGGAGAAGCGCAAGCCGGCATTCACCGGATCATAGGCCGCGGCGGGAGTGAAGAGAAAAGCTGCTACGGTGTTCGTACATGGAATGCAAATGATACAGCCGTGCGAAACGGCGGTTTAGGGGAGGAAGCGCGTGGCGTCCGTCGAGTTGCGGGATCTGACCAAGCGATACGGCGAGGTCGCCGTGGTCGACGACATATCGCTGACTATCGAGCATGGCCATCTTGTATGCCTGCTCGGTCCGTCGGGCTGCGGGAAGACGACAACGCTGCGGCTCATCGCGGGCTTCGTCGAGCCGAGTGAAGGTGAAATCCGCGTCGGCGACAAGCTCGTGTCCTCGCCCGCGCATTCGATGCCCCCCGAAAAGCGCAACATGTCGATGATCTTCCAGAGCTACGCCTTGTGGCCGCATATGACAGTGGCCGAGAATATCGTCTACGGCCTGAAGCTGCGAAAATTGGATCGTCACACCATCGGCAAGAAACTCGACGCCATTCTCGCGACCACCCGCCTGGCCCCGCTGGCGCAGCGCTATCCGGGAGAGCTGTCGGGCGGGCAGCAGCAGCGCGTGGCGCTTGCGCGCGCCCTTATCGTGGAGCCGGAAACCCTCTTGCTCGACGAACCGCTCTCCAATCTCGATGCAAATTTGCGCGAGGAGATGCGCTTCGAGGTGCGTCGCCTGCATGACGCCTATCGTTACACGACGGTCTACGTCACCCACGATCAGTCGGAAGCCATGACCACGGCCGACCTGATCGCGGTGATGAACGCAGGGAAGATCGAGCAGGCCGGCTCGCCGGAAGAAATCTATGATCGACCCCGCTCGGAGTTCGTCGCGCGCTTCATCGGCTCCAGCAATGTCATCAAAGGCAAGGGGCTCGACGGTACACGCGTCGATTTTGCCGGCACGCCGCTGCGTTGCACGGGCACGAAAATCAATGCCGGTGCATCGACCCCGGTGTCGATCCGCCCGCACGACATCGTTATTTCCGCTACGCAACGGCAAGGCGAAAATGTCGTTCCGGCCACGGTCGTGCGGCAGGTCTTTCTCGGTGGCACACGGGACTATATGGTTGAAGCCAAGGATGGCACGCAGCTGCGCGTGCTCACTGCCGCTGGTGAAAATATCCCACAGGGCAGCGCGGTTTGGCTGCAGTTGCCGCCCGAGCGCTGTCGCGCGCTGAGTGGATAAGGACGTCGCGGGGCGAAACAACAAAATCAGGAATGGAGGATACGCCGATGAAAGGCTCGAAAATCTCACGCCGCGATGTGCTTGTCGGCTCGAGCGCGCTGGCCGCGGGCGCAGCGTTCTCGACCAGGGTGATGTCGGCAGCACCGCCGGCGAGCCCGGTTACGCCCGCGCTTATCGAGGCGGCCAAGAAGGAAGGCAAGGTTGTCTGGTACACCTCTGTCGATCTCAAATTGTCCGAGCAGATCGGCAAGGCGTTCGAAGCGAAGTACCCGGGGGTCAGCTGCAAGGTTGAGCGCACCGGTGCCGAACGCATCCTGCAGCGCATCGGCCAGGAATACACCGCCAATGTGCATGCGGTGGACGTCGTGAACTCGTCCGACGCGGCGCATCTCGTGTATTGGAAGGACCAGGGCCTCCTTGCGCCCTACGTTCCGGAAGATGTGGCGAAGTTCTATCCGACCGAGCACAAGGATGCTGACGGCACCTATGCCAGCTTCCGCGTGTTCCTGTGCGTTATCGCCTACAACACCAGCATGGTGACGAAAGAAGAGGCGCCGAAGAGCTTCGCCGATCTGCTCGATCCGAAATGGAAGGGCAAGATTGTCAAGGCGCATCCCGGCTACAGCGGCACCATCATGACGGCGACCTACCAGATGTCGCGCGATCTCGGCTGGGAATATTTCGAGAAATTGGCGCAGCAGAATATCCTGCAGGTGCAGTCGGCCGCCGACCCGCCGAAGAAGATTGCACTTGGCGAACGGGCGATCCAAGCCGACGGCGTTGAATATCTTATTCACCAGGGGAGGGAGGCCGGGCAGCCTGTCGAGCCGGTCTACGCGACCGAGGGCACCCCGCTGATCATCGGACCCAACGGCCTGTTCAAGGCCGCGCCGAACCCAAATGCCGCCCGCCTGTTCCAGAGCTTCTGCTTCTCGCCGGAATGCCAGCAGCTCTGCATCGACATTGGCGGGCTGCGCTCCGTGCATCCGCAGATCAAGGAACACACCGGCCGCACGCCGCTCGGCAAGATCAAGACGATGAAGGACGACGCCGCGGCCGTGCTCAAGAATGGCGAGCAGATCAAGGCGCGCTATACCAAGATCTTCCGCGTGTAATGACATGGCAGTCTCGATTGCGTGACGTTCAGCATAGTCATGGCCGGGCTTGGCCCGGCCATCCACGTTTTTTTGCGCTCGAGAGTTTTCAGGGCGTGGATGCCCGGCACAGGGGCCGGGCATGACAATCTGAAGTTTGTATGGACGTAACAAGCATGACCATCGCTCTGCCTGCATCATCCCCGCGCCGTGCCTTCGGCTTCGATCTGTCGAAGCCGGTGCTGGTGGCATTCGCCGTAATCCTGTTTGCGCTTATCGCAATGCCATTGTCGTGGCTGATGTTCTACGCCTTCAGGAGCAAGGGCGGCGGGTTCACGCTCGACAACTTCCATCGGTTGGTGAGCGACGCTGCGTATCTTGACCCGCTGCTGACCACCTTCGCCCTCGCAACGTTGTCCGCGCTCATCTGCTGTGCGGTGGCGGCGCCGATGGGATGGCTGGTGGCCCGCACGGATATGCCGCTGCGCCGTACAGTGCGACTCCTGGTGACTGCGTCATTTGTCACGCCGCCGTTCCTCGGCGCCATAGCCTGGGAACTTCTGGCCGCGCCGAACAGTGGCCTTCTCAATCAGCTTTATCGCGAACTCACCGGCGCGGGGCAGGAGTTTCACCTGCTCAATATCTACAGCTTCGCGGGCCTCGTTTTCGTCATCAGCTGCTACACGTTTCCTTACGTGTTTGTGCTGGTTGCCAATTCGCTCGACCGCACGCCCGGTGACCTCGAGGATGCGTCCGCCATTCTTGGCGGCAAGGCGTGGGATACCGCGCGCCGTATCACCATTCCACTGGCGTTGCCATCGATGCTGGCGGGCGCCCTCGTTGCTTTTCTGCAGGCAATGACGTTATTCGGCTCGCCGGCAATTCTGGCGATGCCGGCCGGGTTCCACACGATGACCACCAAAATCTGGAGCCTGTTCCAGTTTCCGCCCCAGCCGGAGCTCGCCGCGGCTGCCTCGCTGCCGCTTCTCATTCTTACAGTGATCCTGCTGCGCGCCGAGCACATGGTGCTTGGCCGTCGCGGCTATTCGGTCGTTGGCGCCAAGAACAGCGAGCCGCGCATTGTGCGGCTCGGACGCTGGCGGTGGGTCATGCTAAGCGCTGCGATGCTCGTGCTGATGTGCCCGGTGTTCTTGCCTTACTTTGCGCTGCTCAATGCATCCTTCTCCAAGGTGGCCTCGCACCTGGTCTGGTTCAACAATTTCACCTTGCACAACCTCCACTTCGTCTTTTTCGAGCTGTCGGCGACAAAGCTCGCGCTGTGGAATACGTTCATCCTCGGCACGCTGGCGGCAACTGCCGGTACCCTGCTCGCGCTGGTGATTGCCTACGTGCACGTGCGCCAGGCGGTCACCGGCTATCGCGTCCTTGGCTTTCTCGCTACCGCGCCGGTGGCGATCCCCGGCATCGTGCTTGGCGTCGGGTTGTTTTTTACCTACACGCGTCCACCCTTCGTGCTGTACGGGACATTGTGGATCCTGCTGATTGCGTTCGTAACGCTGAACATGCCGGCGGCCTACCAGCAGCTTCAATCGGCGTTCAAGGCCGTGCATCCGGAACTCGAGGATGCAAGCCGCATCCTGGGGGCAACGCGGTTGCGCGCGCTTTGGCAGATCACCGCGCCGCTGCTGCGCACCAGCGTGATCGCCACCTGGTGCTTCATATTCGTCGGGGTCATTCGCGAATTGTCGGCCGCGGTCATGCTTTTCACCTCGGAGACGAAAGTGCTGTCGGTGTTGATTTTTGACCTCAACGAAAGCGGCGATCTTGCCGCGATTGCTGTGCTGGGGCTGCTTATGCTGGTGATTACGTTTGCCATCGTGGCGCTTGCCAATACCCTGAAATTCGGTGGCGCGCGGCGGCTCGCCGCGGCGTCCTGATGGAAAAGGCATCGTGAGCGTCCGATTGTCCAAGACATCCGTCGCCGAGCAGCTCGCTGCGTCGATTGCCGCGCTGCGTCCCGACAATCTGCCCCCGGCCGTGCGTCGAAAATGCGAGGATCTGCTGATCGATGTGGCCGGACTATGCGTCACGGCCCGCAATGAGGATTACATCAAAAGCGCGCTCGCCGGCTGCGATGACGACGGGCCGTGCACGGCTATCGGCCACGCGCGCACGTTCAGCACCGCGGCCGCGGCGTTCATCAACGGCACTGCGGCGCACGGCGAGGATTTCGACGATACGTTTGAAGGCGGGCCGGTTCACGCCGGCGCAGTGATCGTGCCGGCCGTGCTGGCGGCTTGCGAGCGTCATAAGCCGGAAGGCCGCTCTGCATTGCTGGGCGTCGCCGTCGGCACGGAAGTCATGTGTCGTCTGAGCACCGTCGTGCCCAAGGCGGTACACAAGGCCGGCTTCCATCCCACCGCGATCTTCGGCGCCATGGGCGCCGCGGCGGGGGTGGCTGCCGCACTTGGATCAAACGCGAGGCAGATCGTCGACGCGCTTGGCATTGCCGCGAGTATGGCGTCAGGGATCATCGAGTATCTGGCCGAAGGCGCGTGGACCAAGCGGCTGCATCCCGGCTGGGCGGCGCAGTCGGGCATCCGCGCAGCACTGCTTGCGCGCGCGGGGTTTGTCGGCCCACGCACGGTGTTCGAGGGCGTGCATGGCCTGTTTCACGGTTTTGCGCACACGACGCAGGGAAACTACAACGCGCTGACCGACAATTTCGGCGCGCGTTGGGTAACCGAGACGCTCGCATTCAAGCCCTATCCGTGCGGGACCATGGCGCACCCCTACATTGACTGCGCCAGGCGGCTCGCCGGCCGCGGCATCAAGGCGGGCGACGTCAGGGAGCTGACCTGCGAAGTGGCGGAAGGCACCGTCCACCGTTTATGGGAACCGCTCGCCGCCAAGCAGCATCCGCCCAACGGCTATGCCGCCAAGTTCTCGACACCGTTCCTGATCGCAACCGGTTTCGTCAGAGGCGGCGTCGGTCTCGACGCATTCACCGAGGCCGCAGTGCAGGACAAGGACGTGCTCGCGCTCGCTTCCAAAGTACGCTACGCGATCGATCCCGATAATCCTTATCCCGACAATTTCACCGGCCACATCCGTGCGGTGCTCAACGACGGCCGTGTCGTCGAGGAGCGTCAGCCGCATTTCCGCGGCGGCGCGCACGAGCCGCTCACGCAGGCCGACATCGAGGAAAAATTTGCACTCAACGTACGCCATGGCGGTTGGGATGACCAGCGCGCGAAGTCCGCACTGGCACTGTTGGCAAAGCTTTATGACGGGAAGATCGATTTGGCTCCATTGCGTGGGTAGCAATCCGTCGTGCCCGACTTTATGCCGGGCCAAGCCCGGCCATGATGGATAAAGAGGCTCGTGCACCTGGCGATGCGATTGGAGATAGCGATGAGTGAAAAAGAACTTTCCGGCAAGGTCGCCATCGTGACCGGTGCGGGACGCAATATCGGGCGCGCCATCGCGCTTGCGCTCGGACATGCTGGTGCTGCGGTCGTTCTGAACGTGCGGTCCAACAAGAGCGAAGCCGACAGCGTCGTGCGGGAAATCGAAGCCGCCGGCGGCAGAGCGTTCAGCATCGTCGGCGACGTCGCCGATGAAAAGACCGCGAGCGCGCTTGCCGATGCTGCACTCAAGCGCTTTGGTCGCATCGATATTCTGGTGAACAATGCGGCGCTTCGGCGCGAAAAGCCCATTACCGAAATGAATTACGCCGAATGGCGCGAAGTGATGGGCGTCATTCTCGATGGGGCCTTCCGCTGTGTGCATGCGTGTTTGCCGGCCATGCGAAAAAACGGCGGCACCATCATCAACATCGGCGGCATGAGCGCGCACATCGGCGCGAAGGATCGCGCTCACGTGATGACCGCCAAGACCGGGCTGGTCGGCTTCACGCGCGCGCTTGCGCATGACCTTGCGGCGGAGAAAATCACCGCCAATTGCGTCGTGCCCGGTGCGATCGACACGACGCGGCCCGCATCGTCGCAAACGCCGGCACATAATCTCACGCATGGCACGATCACGGGCGAGCGCGGAAAACCCGACGATGTCGCAGCCATGGTGCGCTTCCTGTGCGGGCCCGGTGGCCGTTATGTCAACGGCCAGACCATCCATGTCAGCGGCGGTGGGTACCTCGGATCTTGAGAGCGGCAGCCTTGCCGCCCTGCCCGGACAGATCGATATGACCTGTCGTGACGCAGGGTGGCCGCACGGCAGCGAAAGTGCTAATCCAACTGCCGTTCCCGCGTAGAAACGAGGTTCCTATGTATTCCGAGCTGGGTCTTTACATCGACGGCAAGTGGCTCAACGGCGAAGGCCGCAAGGGCGAGGACGTGATCAATCCGGCGACCGGCAAGGTGCTGGCGCATCTGCCGCACGCGAGCAGAGCCGATCTCGACGCAGCGCTGGCCGCCGCCGAAAAAGGCTTTGCTGTGTGGAAGGCGACCTCGGCCTATGACCGGGGAAAGATCATGCGCAAGGCCGCGGATCTGCTGCGCGAGCGTCACGACCATGTTTCGAAGGTGATGACCCAGGAACAGGGCAAGGTCTATGTCGAGGCGCGCGCCGAAGTGTTGACCAGCGCCGATATCATCGACTGGTATGCCGAGGAAGGCCGCCGCACCTATGGGCGGGTGATCCCTGGCCGGCAAAAGGGCGTGCGTCAGATCGTTGTTCAGGAGCCGGTCGGGATTGTCGCGGCGTTCACGCCGTGGAATTTCCCGACGCTGACCCCGGTCCGAAAGATTGCGGGTGCATTGGCGGCTGGATGCTCCATCATCATCAAGGCCTCGGAAGAGACACCGGGCGGCTGCGTGGATCTGGTGAAATGCTTCGCCGATGCCGGCCTGCCGGCAGGCGTGCTCAATCTCGTCTTTGGCGTGCCAGCGGAAGTATCCGAGCACCTTATTCCACAGAAGGCTGTGAAGAAGATTTCCTTCACCGGCTCGGTTCCGGTCGGAAAGCATCTGGCCGGACTTGCCGCCAAGGGCATGAAGAAGGCCACCATGGAGCTTGGCGGCCACTCACCGGTCGTTGTGTTCGACGATGCCGACCCCGAGAAAACCGCGGACACCATCGCGGCGTTCAAGTATCGCAACGCCGGCCAGGTCTGCATCTCGCCGACACGGTTCTACGTGCACGAGAAGAACTACAGCAAGTTCCTGGCCCGCTTCACCGAGTACGCCAAGGGCCTGAAACTGGGCGACGGCCTCGAGAAAGGCGTCACGCTGGGACCGCTCGCCAATCCGCGCCGGCTCGACGCGATGGAAAGCTTCGTCAACGATGCCAAAGACCGCGGCGGCAAGGTCGTTACCGGGGGCGCACGGCACGGCAACCAGGGCTTCTTCTTTGAGCCGACCGTCATCACTGACGTGCCGGACGACTCCAAGATCATGACCGAGGAGCCGTTCGGACCCGTCGCGCCAATCGTACCCTTCAAGACCTTCGACGAAGTGGTCGAGCGCGCCAATTCGCTGCAGTTTGGTCTTGCCGCCTACGCGTTTACCAGCTCCGAGAAGAATGCCGCGGCGATCAGCGACGCGCTGCAGTCGGGCATGGTGGGCGTGAACAGCGTCGCCATCTCGACACCCGAGACGCCGTTCGGCGGCGTCAAGGAATCGGGCTACGGTTCCGAAGGCGGCATCGAAGGCCTGCAGGCTTACATGAACGTCAAGTTCATTTCGCAGGCGTAGTCATTTGTCATGCCCGGCCTTGTGCCGGGCATCCACGTCTCTGCCGCGTGGCAACATTGAAAACGTGGATGGCCGGGCCAAGCCCGGCCATGACGCTTTTGGCTGGGTCCCAGCTTCCGCGGGGACGAATGGAGTCAGGTCGTCAGACCAAATTATTTCGCCGCTAGCCCCTTCTGGCAGGCCGCCCAGACCTTCGCGGGTGTCGCCGGCATGTCCATGTGGTCGGCGGCGCCGTTGGGGATCGCATTGGAAATCGCATTCATCACCGCAGCGATCGCAGCAGTGGTTCCGGCTTCGCCGGTGCCCTTCACGCCCAACGGGTTGCTCGTCGCCGGCACCGAATGCACCGCTTCGCGCAATTCGACAGGCATATCGTGAGCGCGCGGCATGCCATAGTCCATGAAAGAGCCTGCTACCAGCTGCCCACTGCCGGAGTCGTAAACCGCGTTTTCGGTCAGGGCCTGGCCCAGCCCGTTCGCGATCGAGCCCTGCACCTGGCCTTCGACGATCATATGATCGAGCATAACGCCAGGATCGTCGACCGCGGTATAGGCGACAAGATCGACCGCGCCAGTCTCGGGATCGATCTCGACTTCGGCAATATGACAGCCGTTCGGAAACGTAAGCGGCGTCTCGATCTTTTCCTTGGTGTCGAGGCTTTCGCCTTTCTCCTTTGCTCGCCGTGCAGTTTCGAACAGCGAGATCTTGCGGTCCGTGCCGACCACCTCGAAGCTGCCATTGCGATACTGGATGTCTGCCTCCGAGGCTTCCAGCAGCCCCGATGCCAACTTCTTGCCCTTCGCCAGCATGACGTCAGCGTTATGCACGATAGCGCTGCCGGCGCACATGGCCGAGCGTGAGCCAACCGAGGCGAATCCCGTCAACCCCAGTGCGGTATCGCCATGGCGGTGCTGAATCTTTGCCGGATCGATGCCCAGCTTGCTCGCGAGCAGTTTGGGAAACACCGTTGCATGGCCCTGGCCGGTCGATTGGACGTTGCAGCCAAGAATGAGCTCGTCACCGCCCGGGAAGGACAGGGAAGCCTGCTCCATTGGCATCGCGCCGGCATGCTCGAGCATGCAGGACACGCCTATCCCGCGCAGTTTCTTGCGTTTCGCCGATTCACGGCGGCGCTTGTTGAAATTGTCGAAATCGGCGAGCTCCAGCGCCCTGTCGACAATGGCTGGGAAATCGCCGCTGTCATAAGTGTTGATCGGCGTTTTGAACGGCATAGCCGACGGCGGAATGAGATTCTTCTTGCGCAGTCTGACCGGATCGATGCCGGTGACGCGCGCGGCTTCCTCCACGAGCCGTTCAAGGGCGTAGTTGGCTTCCGGCCGTCCGGCGCCGCGGTAAGGCCCGATGGGGGTCGTGTTGCTGAAGTAGCAGGCGACCGAAACATCGATCTTCGGAATTCGGTACATGCCGGGCAGGCAGCGCGCGAAATTGTTCGTGTTGATGTTGACCCCGGCGGTGCTGACGTAAGCCCCCTGATTGCACAGGTGCCGCACGCGCAAAGCGAGGAATTTGCCCTTGTCGTCGATCGCAAGTTCAGCCTCGGTGACAGTATCGCGCGCCTGGGTGTCGGTCACGAACGCCTCCGAACGCGTCGACTGCCACCGGACCGGCCGGCCCAACGTGCGGGCGGCGATCAGCAGGGCCGGGTATTCGGGGTAAGGCGGCGTTTTCATGCCGAATGCGCCACCGACGTCCTCGGTAATCACGCGCAGTTTTTCGTTCGGAACGCCCATGACTGCAGCAGTCAGATTGCGCAGGGAGTCGGCGCTCTGCGAACAGACGTGAAGCGTGTAGCTGTCAGTCGTCTTGTCATAGGCCCCCGTTGCACCGCGCGTTTCCATGGACGCGACGACCATGCGCTGATTGGCAACTCGGACCTTTGCCACATGCGGAGCACTGGCGATAATATTTGCAACGTCGCGCTCGTTCTGCTCGTCCGGTACGGGGCCGGGCCAATCCACGCAAAGGTTTCCCGGCGCTTCTGAATACAGTTGGGTCGAGCCTTGCTTCATGGCATCGTCCAGACTGATCACCGCCGGCAATTCCGCGTATTCAACCTGCACCAGGTCTGCCGCGTCCTGCGCGGCTGGCAGCGCCTCGGCGACGACCATTGCGACGGGATCGCCGACATGCATCACCTTCTCGCCGGCGAGCGATGGACGGAATGGCATGATCATCTTTGCCCCTGCCCGGCCCTGGACCGGGGGATGCCGGGACACGCTGCCGACGTTCGCCGCCTTCATGTCTGCAGCCGTCAGCACGGCCAGAACCTTCTTGGCCTTGCGTGCCTCTTCGGTATTGACAGAAACGACCCGCGCATGCGCATGCGGCGAGCGGACGAAAACCGCGTAGGCCGTGTCGGGCAGGCTTGGATCATCCATGAAGCGGCCGCCCCCTCGCACCAGGGCATCGTCCTCAACGCGCGGCGCATGTTTGGTGCTGGTGGCTGTGCTCATGTCTGGTCCGGAAATCCGCTAGTGGGGGTTCGTTTATAGCCCAAACAAAACGCTGCAACAGGGGCTTGCGTCCGTGCACGGGCTGCGGCAGTGAGGCGCTCCTTGCCCGCACAATGCGCGGCATGTTTCGGGTGGTGAAATGAGCGACGTGCGGACGATCGACACGCATACACATGTCTTGACCGAGGAGACGGCGGCGCTGCTGCGAAAGGAAGCTCCAAAGGTGCCGGTTACAATCACGCCGATCGATGCGGCTTCGGCGACGCTTGACGTCGGGGGCGTTGCCTACAGGCCATTCCCGCGTGGTGGCTTTGATATTGAACATCGCTTGCGGGATATGGACGCGGCCGATGTCGATATGCAGGTGTTGTCCGTCACACCGCAGACCTACCTTTACAATCAGGAAGCTTCTCTTGGGGCGTCCGTTGCAGCGATCCAGAACGATCAGATCGCCAAACTGGTCAAGCAAAACCCGCAACGCTTTGTGGGTATCGCAACGCTGCCGATGCAGGCGCCCGAGAAGGCCGCGGGCGAGCTCAGGCGGGCGATAACAAAACTTGGGCTGCGTGGGACCATGATTGCATCGAACATCATGGGAAAAAATCTCGATGATCCGAGCTTCGAGCCGCTCTGGGCAACCGCCGAGGACCTCAACGCTTTCATATTCGTGCATCCGAACAATGTGGCGGGCGCCGACCGCATGAAGTCCTACTACCTCAACAATCTCATTGGCAATCCGCTCGACACCACGATCGGTGCGGCCTGTCTTTATTTTGGCGGAGTTCTCGACCGCCACCCGAGGCTGACCGTCGTGCTCGCTCATGGCGGCGGCTTTACGCCGTACCAGGCGGCGCGCTGGGAGCACGGCTGGGAAGTGCGGTCCGAGCCGAAAAAGAATATTCCCAAACAGCCGGTGAATATCGCCCGGCGCTTCTACTACGACACCATTCTACACTCGGCGCCGGTGCTGGAATTCATGATCGGTCACGTCGGCGCCGATCGCGTGCTGCTCGGCAGCGACTATCCTTACGATATGGGAATGATGGACTGCGTGCAGCACGTCCGCTCGTTGAAAATTTCGGATGCGGATAAGGCAACGATTTTGGGCCAGCGCGCCGCAACCCTTCTTTCGGGCAAATCATGAACCTTCAGTCTGCCAAAGCCGCGCGTATTCCGACGACAGCCATTACAGGGCTGATTGTGGATGTACTGAGCAAGGTCGGTGTGCCGGTTGATGACGCCAGCAAGATTGCGGCGCTCATGCTCGAGGCGGACCTCGTCGGCGCCGATGCGCATGGCGTGTTCCGCCTGCCGCAGTATTCGCAAAGGTTGAGGCTTGGATCGACCAATTCCCGTCCAAAAATCACCGTCAACCGCACGGCGCCGGCGACCGCGCTCGTGGATGGCGACAATGGCATGGGTCATCTGGTGGTCGCGCGCGCTGCTGAGACCGCCATAGAACTCGCGCGCGAATGCGGCGTCGCCTGGGTCGGCTGCCGCATGTCCGGTCATGCCGGGGCCGCTGGCGTCTACGCCGCGCTGCCGCTCAAAGCCGATATGGTCGGACTCTACTCTGCGGTGGCGAACGCCAACCACATGCCGCTTGCTGGCGGTGCCGAACCGGTGCTTGGCACCAACCCGCTCGCCATCGCAATTCCCGCCGGCAAGGAGCCGCCGGTGGTTCTTGATATTGCCACCTCGATCGTGTCCTACGGCACGATCAAGAACCACCGTCTGCAAAACATGCCCCTGCAAGGGGATTGGATGATCGATCCGAAAACGGGCAATGCGGTCACCGATCCGCACAAAAGCGCCGAAGCACTGCTTCTTCCGATGGCGGGCTACAAAGGGGCCGGGCTCGCCCTGACGCTGGGGCTGCTCGCAGGCACGCTCAATGGTGCGCTGTTTGGTCGCGACTGCGTCGATTTCAATGCCGAGCCTGACAAGGTGACCAATACGGGACAGTTCGTCGTGGCGCTCGACCCCGGCCGCTTCCAGCCGATCGATCAATTCAAGGCAGAAGTCGACCGCCATATCCGCGAACTGCGCAGTTCAAAGGCCCTGCCCGGGCAGAGCGTCCGGCTTCCGGGCGATCACCGCGCGCAACGGCGGGCCGACCGCCAGCGCAATGGAATTCCGCTCGCGCCGGAACTGCTTGTGCAGCTGGACAAATTGGCAGCAGACCTGTCGATCAAGCCGCTGCGTGAGCGGAACTAGGCCGCTCCGCTGCATCACATAACGGCCGTATTAAAGTGGCCTGAAATCGCGTGGAACCGGGTGGAACCATGGTTAATAGTTATTAACCTAAAAAGGTAAACGAGATTTAACGATTACCTCCAATTTGTTAACCTTTACCTCCGAGGGGGCGGGGCGACAGATTGCGCTCGGGGCGGCCCTGGAGTTGCCGCCCTCTCGGCCCGGTGGGCCTCGGGCGCAACCCGTGCGTCCCGCCGCAACGCACCCAGTCCTGTCTCAGCTCGTCCGCCCGCGGCGAAGCAAGCTCGGGCGCGCAATTCTGTTGGATGATGGAGTGGCCGAGTGACGGCAGGGATATTGCTCAGTAGCCAGACGCGGGGTGATTGGGTCGAACTCAGTGCCGCCGGGTCCTGGACCGCAGAATATGCCGGCGCGATCGAGCCGCAGGTTGATGCGGCCACGCGCGACATCACTGCGCGCAGCATCGCCATCAACATCGCACGTGTCGACTACCTCGATACGTACGGCGCCTGGCTCATCGAGCGTACCATTCGGAGCTGGAAGAACCAGGGGCGCGAAGCGCGCCTGGTTGGATTGCGCGAAGACTACCGGGGCCTGTTTGAGAAAGTTCACTCGGGAACGCAGACGCTTTCCCCGCCTGAGCCTCGGCCTAACAGCATCATCGCAACGCTGGAAAGCGTCGGCAGGACAATGGCGGCGGTCGGCGCCGATCTTGTTCAGCTGGCGCAAATGCTCGGCTCGCTCCTCGTCGCGGTCAAGCGCGTTGCGTTGCGGCCGACAACTTTTCGCTTCACCTCGATGGTCCATCACCTGGAGCGCGTCGGCTGGCGCGCGGTGCCGATCGTTCTGCTCATTACCGTGTTGATCGGTGCCATTCTTGCGCAGCAGGGTATCTTCCATTTCCGCAAATTCGGCGCCGACATCTACGTCATCGACATGGTCGGCGTGCTGGTGCTGCGCGAAGTCGGCGTGTTGATCGTGTGCATCATGGTGGCAGGTCGTTCCGGCAGCTCCTATACCGCGGAATTGGGAGCGATGCGCATGCGCGAGGAAATCGATGCGCTGCGCACAATGGGTTTCGATCCCGTAGAGGTTCTGATTCTCCCGCGCATTCTCGCCCTGGTCATTGCCGTACCGGTTCTTACTTTCCTTGGGTCTATGGCAGCGCTGTATGGCGGTGGACTGGTCTCATGGCTTTATGGCGGCATTCAACCGGAAGTCTTCCTGACGCGGCTGCGCGAGGCAGTCACGAGCACGACGTTCGAGGTGGGAATGATAAAGGCGCCGTTCATGGCGCTGGTGATCGGGCTCGTCGCCTGCGTTGAAGGCTTGCAGGTGCAGGGCAGCGCCGAATCGCTCGGCGAAAAAACCACCAACTCGGTGGTCAAAGCGATTTTTCTGGTGATTGTCCTCGACGGCATTTTTGCCATGTTCTTCGCCTCGATCGGGATGTGACATGGCCAAAGAATCCGTGATCGAAGTGCGCGACCTGGTTGTCGATCTCAAGGGCAACCGCGTCCTCAACGGCGTTAACCTCGATGTCTATCGCGGCGAGATCCTGGGCTTTGTCGGAGCCTCAGGCGCAGGAAAATCGGTGCTTACGCGCACGATTGTTGGCCTGTTGCCGAAGGAGCGGGGACGAATCGATGTCTTCGGAGTCAATCTCGATGAAGCGGGCGAGATGCAGCGCCAGGAGATCGAACGCCGCTGGGGCATACTGTTCCAGCAAGGTGCGTTGTTTTCGTCGCTGACGGTCGGCGAAAACGTCGAGTTTCCGATCAAGGAATATCTCGACGTTTCCGACCGCTTGATGACCGAAATAGCCATCACAAAGCTGGAAATGGTGGGGCTGAAGCCGGACGTATACCGGAAATACCCTTCGGAGCTTTCAGGCGGCATGATCAAGCGGGTCGCGCTGGCGCGCGCCCTGGCACTCGACCCGGAAATTCTCTTTCTGGATGAGCCGACTTCGGGCCTTGATCCGATAAGTGCCGGCGATTTCGACCAGTTGATCCTGACACTACAACGGGTTTCGTCCATAGCCGTTTTTATGGTAACCCATGACCTCGACAGCTTGCATACGATTTGCGACAGGATCGCGGTACTCGGTGACGGCAAGATTATCGAAGCCGGTACCATGGATACGATGCTGGCATCGCAGCATCCCTGGCTGAAGGCCTATTTCCACGGCGTTCGCGCCAGATCAGGCCTGAAGGCTGCGGCCAGCAATTAACGGAGTGGGATGATGGAGAGAAAAGCGCACTACGCACTGATCGGACTGTTCACGTTCGCCGTGGTTGCGGGCGCATTCGGCTTCATCTTCTGGCTGCACCATTCGTCGGGCAAGAAGCAGGCTGTTTCATACCGCGTGATCTTCGACAGCTCGGTTTCGGGCCTGCAGGTCGGCGGTAGCGTCCTGTTCAACGGCATCCGCGTCGGCGAGGTCACCAGCCTGAGGCTCGACGCCGATAAGCCCAACCAAGTGATCGCGATGCTGGCCGTCAACAAGTCAACTCCCATTCGCTCCGACACGCGCGTCGGGCTCGAATTTGCCGGGTTGACCGGGGTCGCGGCCGTTTCGCTCAAGGGCGTGTCTGCGAAAACGCCGCTGATCGAGAGGGAAGAAGGCGAGCCGCCCACCTTGAAGGCCGATCCAAGCGCCAGCCAGGATATGATGCAGGCGGCGCGCGACGTGCTGAACAAGGCGGAAGAAGTAATCGCCGCCAATCAGGACGCGTTGCATCAGGCCATTACGGACATCGCCACGTTCAGCGCTTCGCTTGCGCGCAACAGCGACAATGTCGATTCGATCGTAAGAGACGCCAAGGAGACGATGAGCAACGCGAGGGAGGCAACCGCCTCGGCCCGCTCGCTGATCGATAACCTGGACAAGCGAACGGATGACATCACGATCGGCATCAACAAGATGACGGCGACTGCAACGCGGCAGATCGATAGCGCCGGCCGGGCCATCACTGATCTTGCGCACAATCCACAGCGCTTCCTGTTCGGGGGTGGTCCCAGCGGCAGCGAAGCTGCGGCGACGCCTGCGCCCGCTCCGGCGGCCCGCAGACGGCCGCCGCCGCAGCAGCAATAGCGCCGTCGTCAGGCCGCGGCACGCACCTCGTCAGGATCGAGCGGGAGCTTTACCGGCTGCTTGCGCCTGGCGGACAGGTCGAGCGCCTTTGTCAGCATTAGGTTGCGATGCGCTTCTTCCACCGTCGCGGCGGCGGTCGGCAGTCCCAGCGATACGCGGCTGAGCCATGAATCGGTTTCCTCCGCCATCGGTCCGCGCAATTCGCCCAGTGCCATATCGCCGGGCGGATAGCTGCCCATGAAGTCGACCAGCCGGCTGGTGTCCGGGTTGTAGCCCTCGGACTGCGGCTTCGAAACAGCGAGAACGATGTCGCGATGCGTATCGTCGATCGTCAGCACGCCGGTGGTGCCGACGATTCCGACTTCGAGCGAGTACACGGCTGCCGGCCAGGTCACCGGCAAGGCCCATGACATGTTGAGATGATAGATGGTGCCGTCGGAGAAATTGATCATCCCCGCGGTGCCGTCGATGCCTCTGTAGGCGGGGCCCAGTACCTTGTCGACAGAGCGCGCGTAGCATTCCACCGCAGTCTTGCCTTCGAGGCACCACATGCAGATGTCGAGCGCATGCGTGCCTGAAATGACCATCGGCGAAATGGTCGCCGGATCGTCGGTGCGTTTGTAATTGTCGATTGCGACCAGCCGGTTCATGAATGCGCGCGACGTCACCATCGTGACATCGCCGAGCGCGCCGGTGCGGCATTTCTCCTTTGCCGCAAGCCAGCGCCGGCGAAAACGTTGCGTGTATCCGACGACGGCATCAAGTTTCGCCGCCTGGATTGCCTTCAGGACGCGTTCGGATTCGGCGAGGTTGGTCGCCAGCGGCTTCTCGATCAGCATCGGAATGCCGCGCTCGACGGCGGCCATGATCGGATCGACGTGGAGGTGCTCGTCCGTGCATATGATCGCGGCGGTGACCTCCGGGCGCTTGAGCAATTCAATGTGGCTCTGCGTGACAAAGTCCGCACCGATCTTTGGACCCACTTCGCCGGCCCGATTCGGGTTCTTTTCGGCGAGCCCGATCCACTGGACCGCGGGGTGGCGAGCCGCCACCTCGCCGCGGAACAAACCGACGCGACCGCCGCCAATGATCGCGAGGCCGACGCCCTTGGCCGATGTCTTCATTGGTTCACCCCCGCGCGGATCTTCTGCTTGAATTCGGCAATGGCCGAAATTGTTTCGTTGGACAGCGGCAGATCCACCGGCTCATTTCGGTCGGCGGAAAGATCGGCCGCGCTGTAAGTTTCCATCACGCGGCGCGCGCTTTCCGGCGTCACCATCACCGGGGTGTCGCGTATGCAGGCCTCCAGAAAGTGAATGGTCTCGGGCCCCATGCCGCCAGCGAAAACATTGTCGACCCATTCGCCCGGCATGGTGGACATCGGAAACTGCTGGCCGTCTGTTTGAGTGTTGAGCCAATTGTCACGCTGGGTGTCGTCGAGAAACAGCGCGCCTTCGGTGCCCGTGATCTCGATCCAGGTCGCACAGTAATTTGGATAGCTCGGGGGCAGGTTCCAGCCACCGCCGATCATAACCGCGACCCCGTTGTCCATCGTAACCGTAGTGAACATCACGTCGTGGGAGCCGTTGATAGGCTCCATGTAGCCGTAGGCGCCTTGCGAATAGACGCGTATGGGCTTTGCCGGCTCGAGCAGCCAGAGCACGAAATCGAGATCGTGCGTCGACTCCATTACGACAGGCGAAAGCCGAACGCGACTGGCGATTTTCTTTCCGAGGCTGCGCGAGAGATGGCGGCTCACCAGCACGGACACGACCTTGCCGAGCGTGCCGTCGACGATCTTTTTCTTTGCGTAGGCAATTTTCGGGTTGAAGCGCTGCGAATAGCCGATGGTGAATTTCAGATTGTTGCGTTTCGCCAGTTGGATCAGTTCATCGGCTTCCCACAATTCCAATGCGATCGGCTTCTCCAGCATCACGTTCTTGCCGGCCTTCAGGCAATCGCGGCAGATCGGGTAGTGATTGGATTCCGGGGTTGTGGAAATATAGACGACCGAGACGTTCGGATTGTTGATGATATCCTTGTAATCGAGCGTCGCGGTCGCCGGCTTGTAAAGTGCCTTAACCTCGGCCAGCCGATCCGGCTTGATGTCGCACAGGTGCAACTTGTCCACCAGTGCCGTGCGCCTCAGCGTATCCGCGCGCGTTCCACCGACCCATCCCACGCCTATCACCGCGGCTTCAACCGTTTTCACCAGACTTCTTCCTTCCGTTTCTTGTGATGCTTGCGGCCGGCCGGCCCAGCGGGCGGCAGACTAGCTCACGCATGTTTCGACCGAAAGCCCGCGATTTTTCAGCGCGCGAAAGCAGCTTGCCGTACACCGAAGATCTGCGCTGCGAATTGCGGATAAACCTCGGCCAATTGCGGTGCAACGACCTCACGCATCATCCTGAGGGTTTCGGAGGTGGGCGCCGGAGTTTCGGGCACACTGTCCGGTCGGTCAAAATCGAATCCCGTATTATCGAGGACTTCTTCGGTCGTATGGCCGGGGTGCACGCTGGTCAGCGTGAAGCGCCCGTTTGCAAAGCTGAACAGACAACGGTTTGTCACCAGGGCGATCGGCCCCCCTGGGCGATACACATTGGCTTCGCTCGCACCGGGCGCGCTGATGAAGTCGACCTTCGGCACCAAGGTCCGGCGCGAATGTTCTGTGCGGAAAAGGATCACTTTCGGCACAACATAATAAAGATACGAGGACCCGAAGGAGCCGGGGAAGCGCACCCTTGGCCGCTGGTATTCGCCGGTGCTGACCAGGTTGACGTTGCCGTGACCGTCTATCTGTCCCCCCGACAGAAAGAACACGTCAATGCGGCCCTGACCGGCGCAGTCGAACAGTTCGCGCGCCCCGTCGGTGAAGAAATTGTGCTTGCGGCTTTGCAGCAGGGAAACGTATGGGCGGCCCACGCCGCGTTCGCGCGCCAGCAGGGCGGCCGTTGCCGGGATCGGCGAGGCATTGCCGACAGCGACATGACGAACGCTTCCGATCAGCCTCGCGATAACGTCGGCGAGCAGTTCTTCGTCGCGGTAGCCCAACGTCATGCCGCGCTCTCTGGGCATGACGACAAGCTACGCCGCTCTTTTCTCATATACATACTGCTTGAGATAATCTTCAAATCCCGCCTCGGTCGCCGCCATGCGCGCGTAGAGCGCGAGGTGATCGGCGTCGGCGCCATAGTGATCCGGCAATCCGAGCGGCCAGGCGCCGCGATCGGCCACCGCCACCGCGTCGATATAGAATCCGGGCAGCGTGCCGGCAGCGAGCACCGGGTCGTCCAGAAGATTTCCGTCGTGGATTTTTTCCACGGTGGCAATCGTCCTGTCTGCTGCATGGGCCATGGTGGCCAACTCTCGCTGGCGTCCGATCCAGACGTTGCCGAAGCCGTCGGCCATCAACGCGTGGATCAACGCCACGTCCGGCTTGATGGCCGGCAGCAGCACGATCGGATCGTTGTCGCCAAATGGGTTCGCGATCACCTTCCAGTCGTCGCGATACCTCAGCACGTCCGAACCGAGCAGCCCGCGCAGCGGCATGAACGGCACGCCTTTTTCGGACGCCTGCAACGCTGCATGCAGAGCCGGGCAAGTCGCGTCTTTCAGTTTTATCGTGCCCGACGTGACTGCAGCGCTGAAACGCGGAGCCGGGCCTAATTCCCCGAGGCTCACCGCGCTTGTCTCCAGAGTCTCGACGCAGCCGGCGCCGACGAGGAGATCGGCCTGAAGACTTGATGTAGGCAAGGCAACAAGATGGAGTTGCTTGATGCCCCGCCTGACGAGCGCGCGCGTCGCCTCCATCGGCACGCCCGAAACCTCTCGCGGCACCACCAGCATACAACCGTCGCCGATCGGCGCGATGGCATCATCAACTGATTTCGCCAGTTGAAACATAGCGATCCGGAATGGTTGCGCGGCAACTATCGTAGCACCGCTTTTCCCATTGTTGCCCTTGCAACGTCCACTGGATTTTGCGACTGGGATGGGATGGCGGTCACGTTTCAGGAAAAATTGCGCGCCAGGCGCTTTGTCATTACTGCAGAGGTGACGCCGCCGGTTTCCATCGACCCGGGCGAGCTGTTGGCCAAGGCGCTGCCATTGAAGGGCCTTGCCGATGCGGTCAATGTGACTGATGGCGCCGGCGCGCGGCCTCATCTTGGCGCCGTTACGGCCGCAACACTACTGGTAGAGCAGGGGATCGAGCCCGTCCTTCAGCTCACCTGCCGCGACCGAAACCGTATTGCCTTGCAGAGCGATCTGTTGAGCGCTGCCGCCTCACGCATACGCAATTTGCTGATGCTGCGCGGCGATGATCCGAGCGCCGGGGATCAGCCGGATGCAATGCCGGTATTTGATCTCGACCCGCGGTCGCTGCTGGAGACCGCGCGGCGCCTGCGCGATAGCGGGGAGCTACCGACCGGACGCAAGGTGAACGGACGCATCGATTTTTTTCTCGGCAGTGCGGACAACCCGATCGACCCCCCACCCGGGTGGCGTCCCACCGGGCTGCTAGCCAAGGTCGCCGCCGGTGCACAATTTGCGCAAACCCAATTTTGCATGGATACCGGCGTGGCACGGCGCTACATGGCACGGCTGGCCGAGACCGGCGTGACCGAGAGATTGTCCGTCCTGATCGGGATTGTGCCGTTCCGCTCCGCCAAGTCGGCGCGCTGGATTAAGGAAAAGCTGTTTGGCTCGGTGATTCCCGACGCGCTTATTCAGCGAATGGAGCGAGCGAGCGACCCGCTGGCCGAAGGCCGCCGGATTTGTATCGAGATGGCGAGTGAATTGGCAGATGTGGCTCACGTTTCCGGCGTGCACATCATGGCGCCGGGTAACGAGTCTTCCGTGCCCGAAGTCATCAAGGCGGCGCGAGAGAGCATCAAACGGCTCGCGCCGGCGTGATCGCCGGTCGCCGCTATGCCGGTTCTTTATTGAAGCAGTTTGTCGATCGTGATCGGCAGGTCTCGCACGCGTTTTCCGGTGGCATGATACACGGCATTGGCCACGGCCGCCGCAACTCCGACAATTCCAATTTCGCCCACGCCCTTGATTCCAAGCGGGTTGACGACGTTGTCGGGCTCATCAACGAACACAACTTTGATGTCCTGCACGTCGGCGTTCACCGGCACGTGGTATTCGGCAATGTTGGCGTTCATAACGCGGCCGAATTTGTGGTCGACCAGCGTTTCTTCGTGGAGAGCCATACCGATGCCCCACACAACGCTGCCCATGATCTGACTTGCGGCTGTTTTCGTATTGATGATGCGCCCGGCAGCAACAGCATTCACGACGCGGGTTACCCGGATGACGCCAAGCTGCTCGTCCACCTTCACTTCGGCGAAGATCGCCGAGTGCGTGTTACGTGCATGCTTGTCGTCTTCTTTGAATTCGGCGGATTTTTCGTGTTCGATGCGATCCACACCTCCGCGTCGCATCGCCTCTGCGACAGATACCGTACGATTTGGATCTTGCTTTGCAGCGATCATACCCTCTTTGAGTACAACATCTTCGTTCTGCAGCCCCGCAAGCGGCGAGTCGGGCATTTTCTGCGCGAGACCGAGGAGTTCCTTGCGAACTTCGTCAGCGGTGACCGCGATGGCATGTGATGTCGACGCCGCCGTCCATGAGCCGCCCTCGACCATCGAATGCGGCAGTAATGAATCGCCCAGCTTCACCGTGACGTTTTCGATCGGCACGCCAAGCATGTCCGCCGCGACCTGCGCCATGATAGTATAGGTGCCGGTGCCGATATCGGATGTTGCGCAGGACACTTCCGCATAGCCGTTGGCCGTCAGCACAATTCGGACTCCCGTCGGCATCTGCAGCGCTTCCCAGATGCCCGTCGCCATGCCCCAACCGACCAGTTCGGTGCCGTCGCGCATCGACCGCGGCTCGGGATTGCGTCTCGCCCAGCCGAACAGCTCGGCACCCTTGCGGTAACATTCCTTCAACTGCTTGCTGGTGAATGGAACGTCGGTGTTCTGGTCGCGATCGGAATAGCAGCGAAGCCGCAATTCGACCGGATCGATCTTGAGTGCGACCGCGAGTTCGTCCATCGCGCATTCCAGCGCATAGACGCCGGTCGCCGCACCGGGCGCACGCATGTCGCACGGCGTAGGCACATCGAGCCGCGCGAGCTTGTGCTCGTATTTCGTGTTCGGACTCTTGTAGAGCAGCGCCGACCAAGAGGTGTCGTTGCGGGAGAATTCTTCGTATTGCGATGTCATGGCGATCGCGTCATGCGTGATTGCGTCCAACGTGCCATCGGCCTTGGCTCCGACGGCTACGCGCTCGATGGTGGCGGGCCGATAGCCCAGGCCATACATCTGTTCGCGCGAGAGCACGAGCCGTATCGAGCGTTTGAGCTTAAGCGCGCCGTGAACCGCCAGCACCGCTTCATATTGTGGACGGAGGCCCGAGCCGAATGCGCCGCCAACATAAGGCGACATGACGCGAACGGCGTCGGAATTCAGGCCAAAAACGCCGCAGAGATAGCGTTGCACATTCTGCACGCCCTGGGTCTTGTCGTACACAGTGAGTTTTCCATTGCCGTTCCAGACCGCCGTCGCGGCAAACAACTCCATCGGATTGTGGTGCTCGATCGGAATGAAGTACTCGGCCTCGTGGCGCACGGCGGCCGCGGCAAGCGCCTTGGCCGCGTTGCCGCGCGGCTTGTCGGGCTTCTCGACCACATAGGCCTTATCGAGCCGCACGTGCAAATCGGTCGTGTGATCTTCAACCTCATACTCGACGTGCACGAGTGTGGCCGCAAAGCGCGCCGTTTCCCAATCCTCGGCAACGACCAGGGCAATTGGCTGACCGTTGAATCTGATCTTGTCGTCGTAGAGTGGACGAAATGGCGAGCCGCCCGGCGCAACCTCGTCATGGTAGCCTTCGTCGGTACTCGCCATCTTTGGCCGGTTCTCATGCGTGAGCACGTCGATAACGCCTTCGACCACGAGCGCCCGACTTGTGTCGATGCGCGCAATGCGGCCCCGGGCAATCGATGAGGTCACGACGCTGCCATAGGCGAGGTCGGGAGCTTTGAACTCGCCGGCGTATTGAGCCATGCCGGTGACCTTGGCGCGTCCGTCAACACGGGAGGTCGAAGAGCCGATGTAGGGTTTCATGACATTTACCGGATTTTTTTGCTGTGCTGGATCTGTGGCGTGCCGTTCGCGGCCTGCGTCAGCGTCCGGACAATGGCCCGGCGCGCCAGATCGATCTTGAACGCATTGTGAGAAAATCCTTTGGCATCGCGGAGCACGATCTCGGCTGCTTTCGCGAAGGCATTTGAATCAGCGGTTTGGTTGCGCAACGCCGCTTCGGCTTCGAGGTCCCGCCAGGGTTTGTGCGCGACTCCGCCGAGCGCAAGACGCACCTCCTTGATCCGGCCGCCTTCGAGCTCAAAAGCGGCAGCGACGGATACCAGCGCAAACGCGTAGGACAAGCGGTCGCGGATTTTGAGATAGCTGTAGTTGGCTGCGAACCCTCGTGCCGGAAGCTCGATTGCAGTAATGATTTCGTCTGGTTTCAGGTTGGTATCGATGTGCGGCGTGTCGCCCGGCAGTCGGTGGAAGTCGGCAAAAGCGATAGGCCGCACTCCGGCAGGACCTGCCGCGTGGACTATTGCTTCGAGAGCCGCAAGCGCGACGCACATGTCGGACGGATGCGTTGCAATGCACGACTCGCTCGTGCCGAGGATTCCGTTAATGCGATTGATGCCGTGAATGGCGGAGCAGCCGCTGCCCGGCTCGCGCTTGTTGCACGGTGTCGCGACGTCATAGAAATAGAAGCAGCGGGTCCGCTGGACGAGATTTCCGCCGGTCGACGCCATGTTGCGCAACTGCTGCGATGCGCCGGCCAAAATTGCGCTGGACAACAGCGGGTAGCGTTTCTCAACCAGCGGATGATAGGCGAGATCGCTGTTCGGCACGAGTGCACCGATGCGCAAACCGCCGCTTGCGGTCTCTTCCACCGATTTGAGGGGCAAGCGCGTGATGTCGATCACCCGCACCGGGCGCTCGACGTCGTACTTCATTAGATCAACAAGATTGGTGCCGCCGGCGATAAACTTGGCTTGAGGATCGGCGGCGATTTGACGAACAGCATCGGCGACGTCGGTCGCTCGGGAAAACTCGAAGTTGATCATGACTTGGCTCCCATTGCGCCCATCGCCTGACGAATAGCGGCGACAATGTTGGGGTAGGCCCCGCAGCGGCAGATATTCCCGCTCATCAGTTCGCGAATTTCGTCGGGAGTCTTTGCCTTGCCCTCGGCAATAAGGCCTGCTGCCGAGCAAATCTGGCCAGGGGTGCAGTAGCCGCATTGGAATGCGTCGTGGTCGATGAACGCCTGCTGCAGCGGATGAAGCGAGCCGTTTGCGGCAAGGCCCTCAACCGTCGTCACGCTGGCGCCATCCTTCATGACCGCCAACGTCAGGCAGGAGTTGACCCGCCGGCCGTCGACCAGAACCGTGCAGGCGCCGCACTGGCCATGATCGCAGCCTTTCTTCGTGCCGGTCAGATTGAGGCGGTCGCGCAGCGCATCGAGCAACGTCGTCCACGGCGCGATAGTGAGTTTGGAACGCGTGCCATTGACATTGAGCGTGATGGAAATTGCGGCTGGCTTGGCGATTGATTCTCGCGAACGGGACCGCGAGGGGGGCTTGCTCATGAAAAATCCGATCTGTCGGTGCTGGCCCCCCGGCCGACCGCATCGTACTGCCGAAACTAACGCAATTGGAAGGCCCGCGGCGGGAATGTCTGCTTTGTGACAAATGCGCAGATTCGGCGCGTCGCAGCTGCTCAAGCCGCAGCCATTGGTTGAGCAAAAAGTATGTAGTCCCGGGCATCGCCCTCGCGCGCCCGGGACTACAAGATCTTAGCTGAGTGCAGACTTCACGCGATCCGGAGAGAACGGCACGCGGCGGATCCGCACGCCGGTCGCATCGAAGATGGCATTGGCAATGGCCGCTGCCACGGGCCGGATCGATGGCTCGCCCGCCCCGGTCGGCGGGAGTTCCGGATGGTTGATCAGCGCGACGTTCACCTCGGCGGGCGTCTCGGTGATGTCCAGGATCGGATAGGTCAGCCAATCCACGCTGGTTACAGATTTGCGATCGAAGGTCACTTCCTCCCACAGGGTGCGGCTCACGCCCTGCACGATGTTGCCTTCAATACATTTCACCAGTCCGTCCGGATTGATGATCTGCCCGCAGTCATGCGCCACCGTGAATTTGCGCGCCCAGATCTTCCCGGTCGAGCGGTCGATATCCACTTCCGCAACGATCGCCACGCGGGTGCCGTTGCGTTGTGCATAGGCAATTCCGCGGCCCGACACCTTGTTGCCGCTCTGGTTGCGGCGCGGGGATGGCCGGGTTTCCCAGTTCGCTTTCTCCGCTGCCGCCTTTATGACGGCGATATCGCGCGGGTCCTGAAGGTGCCGCAGTCGGAACTCAATCGGGTCGGCATTGAGCGCCGCAGCCACCTCATCGATGAAGGATTCGCTCGCGAAGTGAATCTGCGGACCGACCGGGTCGCGCAGATGCGCGCTGCGCAACGGCGATGAGCGATCGAGGAGCGGTGGGATCGTCTCCCATGCCATGCGCTTGTTATCGAACGCGTAGGATTCTGCCGGTATGCCAAACGCGTCGCGCGACTGCAGCGCCACGCCGCGTGTTTGTCCAGCCAGGGTATCGTGCGGCTTGCCGCCGTTGGTATTGACGTCGAACCGCGAGAAGCCCTTGCTGGTGAATTCATAGGCCATGACCTTGCCTGTAGCGTCGATCGCGGCACGCGCCTTGTGATTTGAAGCGGGGCCTTTCGGATCCCAGCCGGTGCCTTGCTCGCGCATGTATTGCAGGCGCACGGGCTTGCCGACTGCCTTGGCGAGCACGGCCGCATCCATGGCGCAGTCGTCCGCGTCATTGCGGCCGTACGAGCCCGGACCGGTGGTGTGTATCACGCGCACCCTGTCGACGGGCAGGTCGAGCGTGAGCGCCAATCCCTCTTGAACAAAGTGGGATTTCTGCGTTCCACTCCAGCAGGTCACCTGGCCATCCTTGATTTGCACGAGCGCGCAGGCCGGACCCATGCAGGCATGCGATTGGAACGGCCATTCGTACTCCGCCTCGATCACTTTAGCGGCGGCTTTGAACGCATCGTCGACATTGCCATTTTCCTTGTCGACGCTGCGCTTGCGCACGCTTGCCTTGCGGATGTGATCGTAGAGCGAAGCCTGCTCGGGGAAGGGCGGCTCGACCTTGGACCACTCGACCTTGAGCTTTTGCGCGGCCTGGATCGCGTCCCATTCCTTGTCGGCGACGACGCCCAGAAAGCCCTTGTCCCAGACGACCTTGGCACCCGGAATGTCCTTGATCGAACTCTCGTCGACGTTCACCGGCACTGCGCCGGCGATGGCAGGACGAATCATGCGCCCATGCACCATGCCCGGTACCTTGATGTCGGTGACAAAGTCTTCCTGCGCGAAAACTTTCGGGGCCACGTCTTCGCGCTTGATCGGCTGGCCGACGATTCTGTGTTCAGTGTGATTTTTCGGCTGCGCCTTGCCTGGCGCGTAGAGCGGATTCCCATATTGCTTGTTCCACTCGAGCTGAACGTTGAAGTACCTACCGCCGATCATCTGTGCATAGGAAATGCGTTTGCCGGGATCGCTGGCCGCACTTACGACGCCGTCATTGACCTTGAGTTGCTCGACCGGCGTTGACAGGAGCCCGGAAGCCATCTCAACCAGCACGCGGCGCGCCTCGGCGGCAGCCATCCTCATTTGCTTGCCGCCGTTTTGAATGCCGGTCGAGCCCGAAGCGCCGCCCTGGTTCACCGAATTGGCGGTGTCGCCCATGAAGACCTTCACGCTTTTGAACGGAACATCGAGCTCTTCGGCGACGATCTGGGCGATCGCTACGGCCAGCCCGTGGCCCATGTCCATCTTGCCAAAGAATGCGGACACGCTGCCGTCGGCGTTGACGGCGATGTAAGACGAAAGCTGGTCCGGCGTGAGCGGCGGCTTTGCGCCCTGCGCATAGGCAGCCTGGAGCGACAGCAGGGTGTCAAGCGGCAGAGCAGCGCCAATAGACACGACCAGCGCGCCACCACCGAGCAATACCGAGCGACGGGTGAATGCCGAGTTGTGTTCGAACTTTGTCATGACACCCTCCCTAACCCATCATCTCGGCGGCTCGCTTGACCGCCTTCAAGATGCTGATGTGTGTGCCGCACCGGCACTTGAGGCCGGACAGTGCATCCTTGATCTCGGCTTCGGTCGGCTTCTTCTTGTCGCGCAGGAATGCTGCCGCGGTCATCAACCAGCCATTGATGCAGTAGCCGCATTGCGGCACCTGCTCTTCGATGTAAGCGGTCTGAATGGGATGCGGCTTGTCGGGTGTGCCGAGCCCCGCGAGCGTGGTGATCTTTGCGTCGCCGACCGTCGACATCGTCGTGATGCAGGAGCGGGCCGGTTGGCCATCCAGATGCACGGTGCAAGCGCCGCACTGCGCCAGGCCACAGCCAAAGTGAGGATTATTGAGCCCGAGCTCGTCGCGGAGGGCATAGAGCAGCGGCATGTCCGGATCGGCGTTAACGGTGTGGGACTTGCCGTTCACAGTGAGGGTGAATTTTTGGATCATTGCGTTCAGCTCCCTGAACAAACAAAAGGGGCGGCCGCTTACGGCGGGTCGTCCCTCGAAGGCGCGTCTTTTGTCGACGCTTGCGGGGCAAAGGCTAGTCCCGCAAACTGCGCTTGGAAACGCCCGCGCCGGTAAAATTGATGTTAAGATCGCGGGAACACGGCCCGAGCAGAGGCCGCGGGAAACTCAGGGAGGAACTTCGCAATGCGCAGTGCCATCGCACGGGGAGTCGCTATTGGCACAGTCGTTGTCGCCGCACTCTGTGCCGTTCTGACCGTCCCCGCTGGCGCACAGGAAAAAGTCTGGAAACACGGACTGATCAACGCCAAGGCCGACGCTGGTATCTTGTTGATGGTATCGACGCGCGATTTCGCAAAAAATCAGGGCCTGAAGATTGAAATTTCCCAGTTCAAGGATGACCAGCTTGCCTTGAAGTCCCTGATCGCGGGCGAACTGGACAGTTTCGAGGGTGGACCACAGGGGGTCTTCGCCGCCGACGCCAAAGGCGCCGACGTCAAGCTGCTCGGCTGCCACTGGATCGTCGTGCCGCACGGAATATACGCGAACGAAAAGATCGCCAAGGTCCAGGATCTCAAGGGCAAGCAAATCGCGGTATCCGCTCCAAATTCGATGCCGGACATGCTGGCGCGTTCCGCGCTGGCGAAGTTTGGTGTCGCCGATACTGAAGTGAAACTCGCGGCCATCGGCGGCGATAACGACCGCTATCAGGCGCTTATCGGCGGCGTCGTCGACGCCGCGGTCATCTCGAACGAATATCAGCCGGTTGCGCCAAAAAACGTCCATTTGCTGGTCGCCGGGCGCGACGCCGTACCGAATTTTCTGCGCGTCTGCATGATTTCAACGGCGAAAAAGCTGGCAGAGCGGGGCGACGATGCCGTGAAATTTCTTGCAGCGGAAATGAACGCTCTGCGTTACGCGCTCTCGCACCGGGAAGAAACCATTGCCCTGACGCGCCAGATCATCAACGCCAAGTCTGACGATCCGCGCCCCGCTTTCGTATATGACGACGCCATACAGAATCGTGCCGTCGATCCGACGCTGCCATTGCCAGCCGACAAGATCCAATGGATCCAGGAACAGATGGTGAAAGCAGGCAGGCTGAAGGCACCGCTCGACCTCAGCGCCGTCACCGCCCCGGAATATCGAGAGAAGGCGCTTAAGGTCATCGGCCACTGACGCACGCCTTGAATTTTGGAGAAACTGAATGGGTGAGGTGACCTTCCTCGACGTATCCAAGCGCTTTTCTTTGCGCGTGGATGGCGAGGTTCATCACGTTCAGGCCCTCGATCGGGTCAACTTCACGGTCATGGATGGTGAGATCGTCGCCTTGATCGGTCCATCCGGCTGCGGCAAAACGACGGCGCTACGGGTAGCAATGGGCCTTGACCCCGCGAGCGGCGGACGGGTGATCGTCGATGGTCGCGAGGTCACCGGATGTGGACATGACCGAGGCATGGTGTTCCAGCATGCCGAATTGCTGCCGTGGCTCTCGGCTGCGCAGAACGTGATGTTTGGACTTGAAATGAAAGGGATTCGTGGCGCAACGCTACGAGAAATCGCGGAGAAGTACCTGAATCTTGTAGGCCTCACAGATTCGCAGAACCGGCGTCCGCACCAGCTTTCCGGCGGCATGAAACAACGCGTCGGCATCGCCCGCGCGCTCGCCATCGATCCAAAGGTCCTGCTCATGGACGAGCCGTTCGGTGCCCTGGACGCGCAAACGCGCGAGACACTTCAGGGCGAGTTGTTAGCTATCCACGGCCGCACCGGCAAAACGATTCTGTTTGTCACCCATGACCTCGATGAAGCTGTCCTGATCGCCGACCGCATTGTGGTCATGAAGAACGGCCGCGTGCAGGAAATCATGAACGTGCCGCTGAAGCGTCCACGTCCCGATCTCGGCGTCGTGCGCGGCACGACGGAATTTGCCGAGACACGCTACAAGGTCTGGCGCGCAATTCATGACGGCGCCACGGTGCACTGATGGTCGACGTTGCCGACCGCAATAAAGTGATGACTACGTCGGCCACCGAGCCCGCCGAGCGCAAACCGCTGCCGCGCTGGGTGATCACGCTTGCTTCGGTTGTGGCGGTAATCATCCTTTGGGAGATATTCGGCCGCCGCGTGAATCCCGTTTTCGGCTCGTATCCCTCTGCGATTGCAGTGGCGTTTTGGGAGCTCGCCCTCAGTGGTCAATTATGGACAGCCCTTTACGAATCCTTGCGGCCATTCCTGCTTGGCTATGCGCTCGCGATTCTCATCGGCGTGCCCCTCGGACTTCTAATCGGCGGCTTTCGCGTGGCCGAGGCCGCGCTCGGCATTTACATCACGGCGGGCTATGCCATGCCGCTAGTCGCGCTAGTGCCGCTGCTGATCCTGTGGCTCGGGCTTGGATTTGCGGTCAAAGTCGCCGTCGTATTCCTGATGGCCTTGTTTCCGATTTGCATCAATACCTGGCTCGGCGTCGTGGCTGTGCCGAAAACACTGATCGAGGTCGGAAAATCCTTTGTCGCGCCCGAGACGGTGATCCTGCGGCGTATCGTTCTGCCGGCGACGCTGCCTTACATCATGGCTGGCATCCGTCTTGCCGTCGGCCGCGCGGTCGTGGCGATGGTGATAGCGGAATTCTTCACCACCATTTCAGGTTTGGGCGCCGTGATCATCAATTCCGCCAACAATTTCGACACCGCGACCATGTTCGTTCCGATCATTATTTTGATGGTGATGGCTATCGGTCTGAATTGGCTCATCGGTTTTGTCGAGCGGAAGGTTGCTCCGTGGCAGGCCGAAATCGCGGGACGCGATCGGGAATAATTCCTCCGGTCCTCCTTCGAGGCACGCTTCGCTCGCGCCTCAGGTTGACGAGACCAGTGCGTTCATGGCTCTGAACAAGTCGCGCACCTGCCGTTCCTGGATGTTTCGCGTGATGAACACCACGCGGCTGTGCCGATTCTGATCCGGCCAGCTTTCGAGTTCGACCGGCGGGTGGGCGAGGTGCTGGACGAACTGCACCATCACCGGTCCTTTGCATCCCTCCACATCGAGAAAGCCTTTGACGCGCAACAGGTCTGGTCCGCGCAACTGCATCAGCGCATCCATCGACCGCGCGAAAACAGGCCATGGCATCGGCCGGTCGTCGGTCAGCACGAAGCTGCCGATGCCGTCACTGTGTGCAGTCTCCGCTACGAATGCGTTGCGCTGATCTGAGGCAGGTTCAATGAGGAAGCGAGGGTCAAGCTCGCCATTCACGGCTCCCAGGATCTCGGCGCCGGGGTTGAGCACGCGCAATTGTCCGCTCAACGTCGCAGTTGCGCTCCCGCCTGCAATATCGGTCTTGGTGATGACCAGCCGGTCCGCAAGGATTGCCTGTTTACGCGCCTCCGCCGACCATGAAAGCGTGTCGCCTCCGGTCACCGCATCGATCGCGGTAATCACCGCCTCGACATGAAAGACGCTGCCGAGCGCGCGGTCAGTGGCGAAAGTTTGCAGGATCGGACTGGGATCGGCCAATCCGCTGGTTTCGATGACGATGCGGCGGAAGTCCGGCACCTCGCCGCGTTCGCGGTCCACCGCGAGTCGCCGTAAGGTTTGCTGCAAATCGGTGCGGGTGATGCAGCACATGCATCCATTTCCAAGCAGGACCGTTTCGTCCGCGCTCGACCGCACCAGCACGTCGTCGATGCCGGTCGCACCGAACTCGTTGACCACGACCGCGGTCCCTTGTCCTTCCGGCATGTCCAGGAAACGCTTGAGAAGCGTGGTTTTCCCGGCCCCGAGAAACCCGGTGATCACGATCACCGGCAGGCGCGCACCGCGTTCGCGCTTGAGCCTGCGTCCGAACCGTCCGGCAGCCGGTGAGGGGAAAGGTGAGTTCATGCTTCACCCGTCATGGCCGGGCTCGTCCCGGCCATCCACGTCTTTCGGCAAAGCTTTAGAGACGTGGATGCCCGGCACAAGGCTTGTGCTCGGGCGGGCCGAAGGCCGGGCCCGAGTGCGGGCATGACGGTCCCTGAGCTAAAAATCCATTTCAAGAATGTACAGCCCGCCGGTGTGCCGGTCGACGGTGTAGACAATGCCGCGCTCGTCAACGAACACGTCATTGAGCTGAACCGCGCCGGCCGGGGTGCCCTTCGGCGGCGGCGGAACGAAGGTGGCGACTTCCTTGGGCTGATATGGGTTGGAAATGTCGTACGCGCGCAGCCCGCCGTTGAAGAAAGTGCCGATCACGATCTGGTCCGATTGCCACGCGGTCGGCACCGATGGGTTCTCATGGATATTGTGTGCGCCGAAGCGGCCGCCGCGGTTCGCAAAGGCATCAACGGGCGGCAGCGGACAGGTGGCAATCGAAACGAGATTTTTCTCGTCGCGGGCGTCAACAATCCACACCAGCTTTGGCCAGTCCTCGGCTTTGTTCTCGGTCGACTCATCGGTGACAATCAAAAGCCCGCGGTCAAACAGCGGCACAGCCGTGTGCATGAAACCGGTATAGGGCGGCGAATTGGTCCAGTGCGAGATCGGCTTCGGCTTCGACTTGTCGGAAATGTCCATCACGAACATTCCGCCGTCGATGTAGCAGAGATAGAGTCGGTCGCCGCGCCGCCTGTAGACGTTGGTGTTATGCGCGCGATAGCCCTTGTCGAGCTTGTGGCGTGGCAGCGGCGTTTCGCCCTGCCTGGTCCCCGGCATCCACCAGCGGCCGACCTCGACCGGCTTCGAGGGGTTGCGCACGTCGATGCAGCGATAGAACTGATCGTCGAGCGGGTGGCTGGGCACAAAATCTGCAGCACCTGCGGCCATATGCACGTATTCGCCGTCGCAGAACCATAGTTGGTGCACGCCGCGCGAGGTAGCGCCCGAGCAGTCGAAGAAAGAGATCGAGCGCGGCTTCTCCGGCGCCGACACGTCGAACAGCTCTAACCCGGCCGGTTGCTGGTTCACTTTCTGCGTCTGATACGCAACAGCCATGATGTCGCCGGAAAGCTCCAGGGAGTTGGAGCGCATGTAAGGCTTGGGCAAATCGGTCTGCACGACGACTTTCGGCTGGCGCGGGTCCGAGACGTCCACCGCGGTGAAATTCTTCGGGGCGCTCTCGTGCGCCAGCCAGATGATGCGCCGCCCGTCCTTCGCGATCTGCACGGACATGCCTTCGCCCATGCCGCCAAAGCCGCCGAGATCGTTTTGTGAGAGGAGCTTGAAATTCCAGGTGATCGGCTCGGCGCTCTTGCTGAGCGAGCTGGTAGCGGTGGACATTCGCGTCTCCGTGACTTGATTGCGATGATGGGCTTAATTTGCCGAATTGGTAAGAGACGGTGGACCGCTCCATTCGCATCCACGTCTTTGCCCATTAAGCAAGACGTGGATGGCCGGGACAAGCCCGGCCATGACGGTAGCCAATAGGTGCAACAGATCAGGCGCTTGCCTGCTTGAGGAATTCAGTGCGCAGCGCCTTGCTCCAGTCAGGGACCGCCTTGATCTTGTTTTCCTTCAACAGGATTTCGGCCTGTTGCTGCATATACGGCACAAGGTCGGCTGGCCATCCGGGTTGCACTTCCACCCTCGCCAGCGCCTTGCCGAAGGTGTCGCGCGACATCTGGAATCCCTTTGACTGGAAAAACGAATAGATCGTGTCGGCGACTTTTTTCGGTTCGGACTTGAAATCCTTCGCGACCTCAAGCCATGCCTTCAGATAAGCGACCACGGTTTCGGGACTCTTCTGGACAAATTCCGGCGTCGCCGCCATGAAAACTGGCAGCTTGTCGAACTCGCTGTATTCGGCAATCGTGACTGCAAGCCCATCGGCCTCCGCGATCGCGTTGTACGGTTCGACATTGGCCATGGCGTCAACAGTCTTCGCTGCCATCGCGGCCACCATGTCGTCCACGTTCATGCGAATTTCCTGATAGTCGCCTTTCTTGAGGCCGGCCTTGGGTGCGATCTGGTCGACAAAAATGTTGCCGGTCGATGAGCCGGTCTGGTTGGCCACCTTCAGGCCCTTCAGCTGCTCAATTTTTGTAATGTTGAGATCCTTGCGCGCCATGACGCGCGCGGTCTTGCCGACGTATTCGATCATGGCGATGGCGAGCAGCCCGCCCTTGTCATGGCCGATGGCGAATGAAGGACCGGCGTAGGTGCCCAGATCGACCTGGCGCGCCACCATCTGCTGCATCGTAAGATTGCCGGATGGGACTGCGAATTCCTCGAATTTGATGCCGTGCTTTTCCAACAATCCGGAGCGCAGCAGGTAATATGTAGGCATGCCCCACATATTGGTCTGGTATCCCTGTCGCACGGTTTCTAGGGCTGCGGCCGGACGCATGCCGAAGCCCATCGCAAGCATGCCGGCACCGGTTGCCGTCAAATAGTGACGGCGGGTCAGTCCGCCTTCATGAGCCATGATTTTTCCTCCCTTATGCATTCGCCTTGCCATTAGCTTTCGCCGGCTCGCCTGCGCTCTCGTGTCCGAGGTGGCGCAAGAGCTCCTTTTGAATATCGAGGAATTCAATGCTGAGCGGATTCCTTGGGCGCGGCAGCGGAATGCTTATCTCCGCTTTCACCGTGCCGGGATGTGCCGTCATCACGATGACCCGATCGGCAAGATAGACCGCTTCCGAGACGTTGTGCGTCACATAGATCACCGTCTTGCGCGTTTCCCGCCAGACATCGGCGAGCAGCCGCTGCATGTCGTCACGTGTCAATGCATCGAGCGCTGCAAACGGCTCATCCATCAACAGCACGGAGGGATTGTACGCCAGCGCCCGCGCGATAGCGACCCGCTGCTGCATGCCGCCGGAGAGATGGTGCGGATATGAACCGGTGAACTTGTCGAGCTTCACCAGGCGCAATTGTTCGTGCGCAATCCGTTCGCGTTCATCCTTTGGGACGCCTTTCATCTCAAGGCCGAAGGCGACGTTTCCCAGCGCGGTTCGCCAGGGAAAAAGCTGGGCAAAATCCTGGAAAACAACCCCGCGATCCATGCCATGGCCGTCGACCTTCTTGCCGCCAATGCGGATCTCGCCCGCTACCGGAGTGAGAAAACCGGCGATTATGTTGAGCAGCGTGGATTTGCCGCAGCCCGACGGCCCGACGATGCAGACGAACTCGGAAGCGGCGACATTCAAACTGACTTCCTTGACACCCGGCACTTTGCCTCCCGGCGTGTCGTAGATCAGCGAAACGTCACGAATTTCAATGGGGACCATGTTACCGATTCTCTAACCCGTTCATTCCCGCGCAAGCGGGAATCCAGCAAACATTTGAGGGGTTGTCCCTGGGTCCCCGCGTTCGTGGGGACGAACGGAGAGCTGGGGTTTGATTGAATCCAAACATCCTAGCCCTTTGCCGTGCGCATCATGCCCCAACGCAGGACCGTCATGCGCTCAAGCGAGCCAAAAATAAAGCGCTCAAACGCAAAGCCGATCAGGCCGATGACGATGAGCGAGGCGAGCATGATGTCGGTGTTGAGAAACTCCTTGGCATCGAAAATGACCCAGCCGAGGCCCCAGTCAGACGCCGCGATCATCTCTGCACCCACGACAGCGATCCAGGAGCGCAGAAATGCCTGACGCATGCCCGTGATAATGAAGGGCGACGCGCCCGGAATGATTACCTTCCAGAAAAGTTTATGCTCGTCGGCGCCCATGGCGCCGGCAGCGCGCAGCCAGAGCGGATTGACGGAACGCACACCTGACCATGTATTGAACATCATCGGAAAGGTCGCGGCGTAGAACACGATCAGGATCGTGGTCAGATTACCGATGCCGAACCACAACATGAAAAGCGGCACGAGGGCGAAGGACGGAATCGGCATCAGCGCACTGACAAGCGGCAGAAAGAAATTCTCGACGCGCTGAAAGCGCGCCATGAGGATCCCAAGCGGCAGGCCGACCACGATCGCGAGTCCGAACCCGAACATCACCCGGTAGAGCGTAAATGCCGCATGCTCGAGCATGCTGCCGTCAGCAAGCATGGCCACGAGTGTGCGCCCAATCGTTGGCAGCGTGGGCAGCAACGCCGGCGCGAAGTAGCCGCTTCGGGCCATCGCCTCATAGACGGCGGCGGCTCCGAGCACCGCAAGCGTGCCGCGCACAAGCGATCGCCGGCTTTGTCCTGTCTCAGTCATGACGAAATCATGCCCCAGCGCACCACTGTGTAATTTTCAATCTTCTGAAAAACGAGTTTTTCAAGTGCGAGCCCGATGACAGCGATCACCACGATGCCGGCAAGCATTGCATCAGTGTTGAGGAACTTGCGGGCGCCGAAGATCAGCCAGCCGAGGCCCCATGGCACGGCAGCCAGCATTTCGACTGCGACCAGGATACGCCACGCCTGCGCCAGACCGAGCCGCAAGCCGGTGAGGATGTATGGCAGTGCGCCCGGCAAGATGACGTGCCTGAACAATCGACGATCGTCGGCCCCCATGGCCTGCGCGGAGCGAACCCATATTTCCTTGACAGCTTTCACCCCGGTCCAGCTGTTGAAGATGATTGGAAACGCCGAGACGAAGCCGACCAGCAGCACCGACGAGACATTGCCGAGGCCGAACCAGAGCAGGAACAGGGGTGCGTAGGCGAGCCCGGGGATCGGCGCGCCAATGGATACCAACGGGAGCAAGATATCCTCCGCGCGGCGCGATCGGCCCATCAGCACGCCGATTGTCACGCCGACGACGCCGGCAAGCGCAAATCCCGTAAGCAGGCGCAGGATCGTTTCGATGGCGTGACGAGGCAAAATACCGGTCATCGTCAAATGCACGAATGAGGCTGCCACTTCTTCAAGAGGCGGAAACAGACGACGTGGAAAGACTCCGGCCCAGGCGATGACTTCCCAGATTGCGCCGACGACGATGAATGGAAATAGCGTGCGCGCCACAAGTCGCCATCGCTCGGCCAGCACAGCGCCGCGATCAGCGGTTATGGTGGTGACGGCATCCTGCATCGGTTGCCCGCACTCCTCCCGGAAGACCTGCCAGCCTTTGAAGCTTTTTCTGACCCTGCGGCCGTTCCAGGCCAAAGGATAGTGCGCTTTAAACTCTGACCACAAGAACGCACACCGGGCGAATTGCGCCATGGACCGCCACTGGCGCAATCGCCACAGAACGGGTAAAGCCCCGGCACGCGCACGCATCGTGTCAGTTTTGAACGGAGAGTTTCGTGATGTCGAAGAATGCACAGAAGATCGGCTGGATCGGAACCGGGCGCATGGGCTTTCCCATGGCGGAACGCCTGCTCAAGGCCGGCCACGATGTGACGGTCTGGAATCGCACTCGGGCAAAAGCCGAACCGCTGGCCGCTAAGGGCGCAAAGATTGTCGACAAGCTCCCGGATTTGGCCTCCTGCGATGTCGTCTTTTCGATCGTGTCTGAAGGCAAGGATCTGGAGCAGGTATTGTTTGGAAAGGACAGTGTCCTTTCGGGCGCAGGCAAGACGCCGGGAGTGTTTGTCGACTGCTCCACCATTTCGGTTGAGGAGTCCGCCGACATACGCAAAAAACTGAAGGCGCGTGGCGCCGACTATGTCACCGCGCCTGTGTCCGGCAACGCCAAGGTCATCAAGGCCGGCCGGCTTTCGTCGGTGTTATCGGGACCCGAGGCGGCGTGCAAAATGATAATGCCGCTCATGGAGGCGATAGCGCCGCAAGGGGTTTCCTATGTGGGCGATGGCGAACTCGCGAGGGTGTGCAAGATCGCTCACAATGTCATGCTCGGCGTGGTGATCGAAAATCTCATCGAGATCACTCTGCTGGTGAACAAAATGGGCGTTCCGCGCCACGCTTTTCTCGCTTTTCTCAATAACGGCGTAATGGGCTCGATGTTCACCCGCTATAAATCGCCCGCGCTGGTCAATCTCGACTGGACCACGACCTTCACGCCAGAATTGCTGCGCAAGGATCTCGATCTCGGTCTTGAGCTTGGCCGCGAGATGGACGTGCCAATGCCGGTGACGGCGACGGCACGCGAAGTGCTGCAAGGACATTTTGGCCATGCGATCCTGCAGTCGGATCCGGAAGCTTACCTGAACAAGGACTTCGCTGCGCTCATGGAGACGATGGCTCTCGCTGCCGGCATGAAACTCGCGCCGGAGAACAAGAACGTTCCGACGGGACTCGAGGGTTAAGTTACGTGCACGGCCGGGGCTAGCCCGGGCATGGCCGAGCGGCCGGATAAAAAAGGGGCCCCTTGCGGGGCCCTGTGTGCATAAGGTGGAGGATTCACGCCGCCGTCTAAGCCTGAAGGGAGGAAAAACGGCGGCTGCGCACGTCTCCACTCAACCGGTCCCGGGCCGTTATCACAAGTAAATTGGCCGTAAATTTCATAGTGGATATGCGAGGAACACATGCCACATTTCCCTCGTTCGATCGAACGAGGGATTGCTAAACGGAGTTGGAAACGTGACTCTCGTCAATAACGGTGACTGATCGGCAATTCCTCCGCCGGGAACAGCGAAATCACGCGGCAGCCCTTGTCGGTGACGACCATCTCTTCCTCGATGCGCGCACCCGAATAACCATCGGTGGCCGGGCAATAGGTCTCGAGCGCGAACACCATGCCTTCTTTGATCTCCGTCGGATGGTCGAGCGAGACCACGCGCGAGATGATCGGCCGCTCATGCAGATTCAGGCCAAGGCCATGGCCGAATTGAAGGCCGAATGCCGACAATTCGTCGGGGAAGCCAAACTCCTGTGCCTTCGGCCAGACGCGCGCGACCTCGTCGGTCATCACGCCGGGCCGGATCAACTCGATGGCGCGATCGAGCCACTCGCGTGCCTTCTTGTAAGCGTCGTGCTGCGCGGGCGTGGCGCGGCCGACATTGAAGGTGCGGTAATAGCAGGTGCGATAGCCCATGAAGCTTTGCAGAATGTCGAAGAAGGCCTGATCGCCAGGCCGGATCAGCCGGTCGGTGAAATTATGCGGATGCGGGTTGCAGCGTTCGCCCGATATGGCATTCACCGCCTCAACGTCATCGGAGCCGTGCCGGTAGAGGAATTCATTGACCTTGGCGACGATGTCATTTTCGCGCACCCCTGGTTTGAGCTCCTCGTTGATCATGTGATAGGCGCCGTCGACCATGGCCGCGGCGCGATTGAGAAGCGCGATCTCGTCGGCCGACTTGATCTCGCGGGCCTCCAGCATGACCTGCTGGCCATCGACGATCTTCATCCCGGCCTTCTGCAACTCGAACATCATTGCCGGCTCGATGATATCGACGCCGACCGGCATCTTTTCGACGCCGGCGTCCTTCAGCAGTCCGAAGATTTCCTTGGCATGCTTGGCCATCAGGCCGAACGAGGGTTGCACGGTGCCGCGCAAGCCGAGAAGGCCCGCCTTGCAGTTTTCCGGCTTCAGCCAGGGCGCATAGAGCCGGTGGTGCACGGCGGCCGAACCAAAGTCCCATAGGATCGGTTCGTTATCGCGGGCGAGCAGCGCCCAGCGGCAGATCTTATCGCGCTCCCATTCGCCGATCTTGGTCGAAGTCAGGTAACGGATGTTATTGACGTCGAACACCAGCAGCGCGCCGCACTCGGATTGCTCAAGGGCCTGCTTGGCCCGGCCAAGCCGATAACGGTGCAGGCGGCGATACTCGACGCGTTCCTCGAAATCGACGCCCATGGTGCCAAGCGCCGGCAACGCGCGCCCCCAGTTGTAGCGCGGGTTAATGTCCTCGGCGCGGATCTGCAGCGGCTCGCGCGTTCTCTCGTCCATGGTCGTCTCCTCTTACGCGGTATTGGTGGCCGGGTGCTTTATAGCCGGCAAGGTCGTCACATTATAGGCCTAGGCGGCGCCGCTGTCCGGCAACGCGGATATGCCTGATGTCAATTTGCCTCGATCCGGGCGTCCTTGATCACGCCACCCCAGACCTCTGTTTCCTTCCTGATAAAGGCGGCGGCCTCGGCCGGCGAACCGCCGGCGGCGCGCAAAGTGATCTTCGCGAAGTGATCCTGGGCTTCACGGCTTTGCAGAACCTCGTTCACCGCCCTGTTGAGCCTGGCAATGACTGCGGCTGGCGTCTTCGGAGGTGCGACCAACGCGTTCCAGGTGCCGGACTCGAAACCCTTCACGCCAACTTCATCCAGTGTCGGGATATCGGGCAAGCTGGGGATTCGTTTATTGGTGGCGACTGCGAGGATGCGCGCCTTGTCGCCCTGATGCAGTTTGATGGCCGACGCAAGCTCCATGAAGATGAAGTCTACATGACTCGCGATAATATCATTGAGGGCGGGCGCAGTGCCCTTGTAAGGCACATGCACCAATCTGGCGCCCACCACGCGTTCGAACAGCGCTGCGGTCAGGTGTGACGTCGTGCCGATGCCTTGCGAGGCATAGTTGATCTTGCCGGGGTTTGCTTTGACAAAGGAGATAAATTCCTCCGCCGTTTTGGCAGGAAAATCGGGACGCACCAGCAGCACATTGGCGATCGAAGTCATGATCGCCACCGGCTCGAACTGCGTCGGATCGAAATTCATTTTCTTGTAAAGAAGCGGATTGACGGTCAGCGGTGCAGGCTGTGCGGCGAGCAGTGTGTATCCGTCAGGATCGGAGGTGAACACAGCCTCGGCGCCGATATTCCCGGCCGCGCCGGCGCGATTCTCCACGACGACAGGCTGGCCCAGCCTCTGGTGCAGTCCTTCGGCAACGATGCGCGTCACCGTATCGACGCCGCCCCCTGCGGGCACGCAGACGATGATCTTGATTGGCTTGTTAGGGAACGTGGCTGCGGCATCCTGCGCCAGTGCGGCTGCTGCGAGGAGGAACGTCGCCGAAATCAAAACGGGAAGCGCGCGCACCGTGTTCTCCTTACCCGCGACTACGCGACCCGGGCGAGCTTTTGAGCCGGCAACTTGAGACCGAACAGCCGGATGGCATTGCCCCCGAGAATATTGCGTTTCGCCTGCTCGTTCAAAAAGGGCAGATCGTAGATTGTCGAGGGCAGGTCGAAATCCCAGTGCGGATAATCGGACGAGTAAAGCAGTTGCGTTTCCGCCTTGATCATGCGGAACGTCTGTTCCAGCGCCGCGATGTCGGCCATTTCCATCGGCTGCGAGGAAAAATACATGTCGCGCATGTACTCGCTCGGCTTTTTCTTCAGCGCCGGCGCTTCCGACGAACGCATCATGTATTCATTGTCGAATCGCTGCATCATGAACGGCACCCATGCCAGCCCGCTTTCGACCCACAGTATCTTCAATTTGGGAAACCGCTCCGGCAGCCCATTGGTGATCCAGTTGGCGAGGTGAACCATGTTGTAGAACACGAAGCCGAGTGCGTGCACCGAGATGAAACGGTTCATCATGCCGACCGTCTGGTCGTTCCAATTGTAGCCGGCATGAAAAGCAAGCGGCAGCTGCATTTCCTCCAGCAAGGCATAGGTCTTCATGTATGAATTGTGGTGCACCGGACGATATCGCGCCGACGTCACCATGAATCCGACGACGCCCTTGCGCTGGCCGAATTCCTGCACCGTCCGCAACGCGGCGTCGGCGTCGTTGAAGGGCAGATACAGCATGGAACGGATGCGCGGTTCGTGCGCCAGTACGCGTTCGGTGAGCCAACGATTATAAGCACGTGCCAGCGCGATCTCGACTTCGACCTGCGGATGCAGCCCGAGCTGCAGCATCGGCGTGGGAAACATCACGGCCACGTCGATGCCGATGGCATCCATCCATCGCCGCGTCAGTGCGATGTCGCGTTGCACGCCGCGTTCGGTTTTTTCGAGGGCGCGCGCCGCGTAGCGCATGACCCGACCGCCCATGTCCTGGTAGCCGACACCGGCCGGAAGCATGCCGACGCTCTTGGCGTTGGCCTGCCGCGCGCTGCGCGCAAGCTGCTGCAGTACCGGATCATCCATGTATTCGAGAATTTCCTCGATGGATTCACTTTCGTAATGGTGCGAATCCACGTCGACGATGGGAAAATTCTTGTAGCCGCGCTCGGCCGCCTGCTTGCTCGCATGCGCAAGCAGTTTCGAGGTGTCGAACTCCTCGATCTCCATGCGGCGAAAATCGCTGAGGGGAAGATCCATCTTTGCTCTATTCCGTTGCTGCTATGCCAATGCTTTTCCGTTCGTCCCCGCAAAGGCGGGGACCCAGCGCTGGATTCCCGCTTGCGCGGGAATGAACGGAGGGTGGACCAATGGCACCGTGCATTTACTGTCCCGACCAAGCTTGCCACATGCCAAGCTCAAAGACCTGCAGATTGACGGCTTTGAGCATGGCGGTGACCGTCACCATTACCTCGGTCGCGCTGACCGCGTCAGGTGCGAAAGCGGGCAGAGCGCCATCGCGTTCTGCTGCCCGCTCGGCATACAGCCGGACAGCTTTCGCCAACATGTCTTGAACCTGGCCATCGCTCAGCCGCTCGCTGATCGGTGCCGTTGCCTCAGCTTGCCACGACATAAATATCCTCTCCGCGCCGTATGACCTCGAAGCTTTTAAGTTTCAGGCTCCGATCTGCGGCGCATTCGCCTGTCTTGAGATCGTATTCGTATCCATGCCACGGGCAGACGAAATGTATTTCGTCAGCGGAAAATGTCTGCCCCAACCAGCTGCGGTCGGGACCGATCACGTCTTCGACCTTGTGCATCATGATGCCTTCGCAGGCTGGCCCACCTTGGTGCACGCACAGGTTTTCATAAGCGTAAAACTTGCCCTGCCAATGGAACACGCCGATCTCATGCCCCTTGTGGGTCACGATGCGGCGCTCGCCATCGGGAAATTCCGCTGCCTTGGCAACAAATACTTCCGGCATTCGGAAAGTATGACACCGAACGGCACGAGGCGGCAACGAAGCAGGATTCGCGAGAATCAGACCCACACTTGCGGTCATCCGGATTGTGTCGGCATCCGGCCTCGAGCAATGTGCGCTCATCGTAAAGGTGAGGCGCCCTGGTGGATTCAACCGCAATTGTCGCTGCCATTGCCGGTGCT